>Ga0302325_10003738_pt1 | contig 35608 bp, 39 predicted proteins | sample Palsa_T0_2_FD_201948 | JGI IMG/M metagenome (GOLD analysis project Ga0302325, IMG submission 201948) | Peat permafrost microbial communities from Stordalen Mire near Abisko, Sweden - Palsa_T0_2 | ecosystem: Environmental > Terrestrial > Soil > Palsa > Peat permafrost | place: Sweden: Abisko...
ATTCCCTCTTCACCCATCCCTGAGACCCTGAAAGCGGCCGCCCAGGAAAACCCCATACCCCTCGGCTATACATCCTCCCGGCCCTGAAGGCCCGGGATTCCCGAATACCACATGCACAGATCATGGCAGAGCAGGTTGGCTCACGCTTCGACGAGCATTGCCCCGGGAAACCCGTGTTGCCTTAGGTCTTACGTGCCCTCCACGCGCGGAGGCGGCTTGTCCAGCCGACAATATATTCTTGGATGCATTGTGATCCCTGTCGTGGAAGGCCCCACAGCAGGGGCAAGTCCACTCGCGAACCCAGAACGGAAGGCTCCCGAGAACGTGGTGGCAGTCCGAGCATCGCTAGCTGCTCGGGAAGTACCGGTCGACGACCCGGAGTTCCCTCCCGTACCAGCGGGACTTGTAGGTCAGCATCTGGCGGAAGGCGAACATTCCGACACTGCTCATCCTGCGTGCCCGCTCCCGGCCGTCCATCATTGCGCTAACGCACAAATCCTCGATGCAGGTGCGATCGAAGCGTCGTATGAGACTGGTCGTGAACTTGGCCAAGAGATCCTGACGGCTGTCGGCGACGTGGGCATGCAGGCGGGAAACCCTGGTCCGCTGGCTTTGCAAGCGGCGGCTACCTTTCTTCCTGCGAGCCAAAGTGCGCTGGAGCCTCGGTGTAATTTCCATGTAGATTTAAGAACGAATCCCAGGAGTTTGAGAATCTGTAAATGCTTATGCCTCGATGTGTTGCAAACGATTTTTTGTAATCATAGATGCGTACCTCAAGTTACATAAGGCTCTTCGCATTTAATTAATAACCAATGCCTTAAAGAATCCTAAACCTTCTGGAATCGTTCCGAAAGTAAATTGGAAATTTCAGTACGAAAGGCTGTCGGTCAATGTACTGATTGTATTAAGCAGATTTGCTTCTCGCTCAGTTCCACGTCACGTTCGAAGCGCTCTTCAACCAAATACGAAAATGGCTTACGAACCTGCACCTGGCAACCGTCACCGCGATCACCCCGGCCCGAAAGGTGGCCAAATCGACCAAAAGCACAGCAACGCGGTCAACAAGAACCTTTCGCGCCCGATCGCAGGTTTTTCTCCTAACGCGACCGTCAAGTTCATGCGCCAAGAAACGGGCAAGGTGGGTCTGGAAGCCATCCGCAAGGCCGCAAAGAACCGCTAACATGTCTGACGCCTCCTTCAAAGTTGGTGATGTGGTTCAGCTCAAATCGGGCGGCCCCATCATGACAATCGCCGAGATCAATGGCGACGATGCCTATTGCGAATGGTTTTCGTCCGGAAAACAGTCCGAGGGATCTTTTAAGATGACTTCGTTGGTGCCCCACCGTTCCGGTCCGCGTGGGCCGACAATCTTGGCAGGTTAAGCGAGAGACCCCAAACCATTCTAACTCTCGTCAGTGCCAATACGCAAAAATATGGATAACGGCAGATTGGCGCGGCCCCAGTAGGTTTAGCTTCCCCAGAGGCCCTTGACGCGCCTCCAGCCGCGCTGAATCGCGTAGGTGATTCGCTTCCACCCGTCCTGGTGCTCTTGCTCCGTTGCGGAGGCGTATTGTTCAAGGTATTGCTGCCGCTCCACACGATCCCGCCGCTGAACCCGTTTGATCGTGCCCGCGCTCATTGGACCAGCGTCAAGAACCTCATTGTTCTCGATCCAGTAGTGGGAGCGACACGCATATTTCCAGTTCCCAACTGACGGATAGAGGCTTACGCTACTGTCGGGCTCCTTGGTAAGATGCCATTTTGCTGGACCGAGCTTCAGCACAACGTCTTCTTGGCAACCGCAGCAACACTTGTGAGCGGTGAGACTGAACTCCTCGCTTATGTAGAGAATGCCTTCCTGCAATTGTTCCGGGAACTGCGTCAGATAATGGGGCTTAAGCCGATCGACCTTCACGGCGATGCCGGGGATTCACCGATGCGAAGTATCGATTGCCAGGAAATATTATAACGCAACGTATCGAAAGACTCCTCATTCGCATAGAAATTGAGTCTTTGCTTGTAGACGATCACGGCGAGCATCGCATTAAGCGCGTTTAGCTCCGCCAACTGGATGTTGTTGTAAACCGCCTCCTCCCGATCGTCGGCAGTCGGCAGTCTATCGACCAGTACCGATTTGCCGGCATCGACTGCAGAAACGCGAATCCTTCCGAGCAGCTTTACTTCATCGGAGAGCTTATCGACGCCAATACCGGTGTCGATGAAAGGAATGCTTTTCTCAGCAAGGTACCGAGATATCAGTCCGCGCGACGGGCCGTCGTCAATGGCGATGAATACGAAAGCGCAATCATTCAACTCAGCAACATTTGTTTGGTCGATTCGGACCGGATGGCTTTCGATTCCAGTGCGCAGGCGGCTATAGACGTCCTTAAGGTAATTCGTCTTCTGAAGTTTGCCGTACGCTTCCTCGTAGGTGGGCGCCCCCGGCATGCGGTAAGCCGTGGCGGGCTCTACGATATCGTCATCATAGAGGTGAATCGCTTCCACCGGGGTCTTCGCCAAAGCATCCAGAATGTAACTGCCCGTCCCACCTAGTCCGATAATCGCGACCTTCGGGAGCTTCAACTTGTTCTCATACACATCTAGGCCCGAGCGCGCCACAGCTGTATTGGAATAGATGAACACCGAGCGTTGCTGTCGCACGGCAATCGAACCGTTGCCTTTACTCGAAGCACTAACCCCGTGTTCGAGTTCCTGAGCATAACTTTGGAGTTTGCGAATGTAGTGCGTGAGCTTTGCGTGGAAATCCTTCAAAGTTTCGGGCCGCTCAGACTTGTATGAAAACTGACAGAGAACCTGACGGCCCGCGATTACGGCCACCGTTGTGTTAGCGACCATAGCGCTCGCAAGGCTCTCCCCTTTTGCATTGTACGGAACGCTTCCAGTAAACCAAACGGCGTGATCGCCTTTAACGTCCGTTACGCCGTCCTTTTCATAGAAAGGAGATATGATCGCACCCCGCTGGACCACCCGGGCCTGGGTAACATAGGGAATGTTATCGACGATGATATAGTCCCCGTCGATGGTCACGGCGTATCCATCCGCGACCAGCTGCTGGACATCTGGACTATGACCGGTTGGACTTGCCGGCATCGAACTTCATACCGTTTTCAAGCTTTACAGATTGGTTCGGTGCCAAGGTCCCAGCTTTATTGCCGTATACCCATTCGACGTCGTAGAGGTTGGAGTCCTGCCCTGACAGATCAATGCCTGCTTCCTGCAGGACGCGCTCGAACGAGATGGTGGGACCGGGAACCTTGCGGGGCTTGGTATTAACGAATATCTGGAACTCTTTCTCAGGATCTTTCATTTGATTGTCGCTCATGGTTTGTTTGGGTTAGTTTCAATTGACCGAAACCTGCGTTGGAATTCGCGCCGGCCAGTCAGCAGAAAAGTGCTTTTCAATGGGAGTCGCCGGGATATCAGCCAGGTGATTAAGTTGGTCCACCGTGACGACGATGTGGTGGTTGATGCCGGCGCTCAGCCAGTCCTTGGCGGTGCCATTGTTTTCCTGCTGAGCGGCCATGGTCGAAATGTAGGCATCTCCCGCGCTGAAGTCTTTGCCTCGGAATTCCCCCTTTTCGCAGAGCAGCTGCGCATGGGCAGGCCACTGTTCAGCTCCGGCAGCCTGGATCGACTCGCCTCGCATGATGAACCAGCTACCGTAATGTGTGTAACGGATGCTCGCGCTGAAATTCATCCCCCTCCCTTCGTGCTCTTCGAAGACCGCGTGCTGAATGGTGTAATCGCCAAAGGCGGCCTTCCCACCTTGCTGGACGAAGCCGACATAGCCCTTCCATTCCAGCCTTGGCAGGACGTGCTCGTCGTTCTTCCGGAGCTTGCTGAGGTCGGAAGGGAAGGAACCGGCCAGCAGGACGACCATCCGCCAAGCGCCGAGGGCCATGACTGCGTTCATCACCAACTCGAACCCGTCGGGGACGCTTGCGAGCAATCCGTAATCGATAACGAGATCGATCTCGGTCGGCTGGAACTGAAGATCAGCCAACAGGTCGACCAGAGCTTTCCGCCAACCCGCTTGGCGAAATTCATGCACGCTCACCCGAATGGCGAGCCCATGCTTCTTCACTGATTTCAGGTCACGCAACAGATGGGGATGTAACCGAGGCTGCAGGCCCGTGACCAAGGTGGCGGTCAGGTATTCCTCCTTGTCGAGCAACGCATAAACCGCCGCTGCGACCGAGGACCCGAGCAGATTCGGATCGATGAAACACGGCTGGTCCCAACCCCAGTTGGTTGCAACTTCGCGGGCCTTGAGAGCCACCGCTCGCTCTACCGGCAATTTGGAGAATGCTTTGGGAACAAATTCGAAGAGCGGCTTGATCTGGGCCCGTTGGGCATTGGTTAGATCGCGTACGGCCGAGATTTCGGCACCCTTCCATCGCAAAACCGGAACATATGGTAGTGGTTTGGACATCGGATTATTAGGCCGGCCAAGCTACATTGGGGAACTCAGACCGCACTGCGTTGTGTCCGACATAGTTGTTGAAGGTATGAAAGGATTTGGACTCGTAGTGAATGCGCCCGGCGACAATTGCCGGATGAATGCGGAGTTTCCGAGCCAAGCTTTCCACTGCTTGAGGCATCCGCGAGCGGCTAGCCGGACTCGCACGCCACACTGCATCAGGTATAAGCATCTCACTTGCCAGTGAGTCTGCCTCCATTTCCCGGGGATCCTTAGTAACCGGGTGGTCGAAGTCGTCGAAGAATTCCACGATTCCGAGTGACGAGTGGAGATACAGGTGGGCGAGCTCGTGCAATAGCGTGAACCAAAAGTTGTCCAAACGGTCATAGCGGATCGTGAGGCCGATAATGGGGCGATTCTGCAGGACCATGATAGCGGCTCCGTCCAAGTAGGTGCGGGGAAGGTGCGGCTCGACAACCACAGCGATGCCGGACTTGGCGAGAAACGCGCAGGCCGCAGATGGTCCGTCAGCAGTTGGACTCTTAAGGACTACCTGTTGCATAAGCTCTCGAGTCACACTGCCTGGCTGGTAGGCTGGAAGTTCGGACATCGCCTGGGTGCGGGCGATGACGCGGGTGGTCCACGCCGCTAGCGCATAGTGGTCCATCTGTTGTTTCGAACGGACTGATTCCGTTTTCCGACAGAGCACGGCCGTCCAAGACGAATCCGGCACCTGGGCGAAGAAATTACGGATGGAAATGAGCGAGTTGTCCACCCAGCAACGGCGGATCATCTCCTGAAGTGGAAAACGCGTATAGTAGGCATGCTCCTCCTGATCACTGGGAAGCGTCAGAAAGAAAATGTCACCATCCTTGACCCCGCGGACGACGCGGGGTTTCGGGATGTTCGCAACGGCATCCGCCGAGGCAGTTAGCTCGACGGAATCGGAATCGACGCGCTTTAGGAAGGCATCTACGTCTACGCCTTCATTGCGGAGCTCGGCCTCGAGTTCACTCAAGGGAGCGTCGACATCTCCGAGGAGAAAGGCCTCGAGGTAGTCCAGAGATTGGCTGGGCTCATAGTTCATGTTTGGAGGATTCCTTGCTTAAGCATTTGCGCACGGAACGTGGGGTATATTTTCTTCAACTCCTTCTTGTAGTGATAGACGCGCTCTACTTGCAGGCGAGCGAACGCGGCTATGTCGGCCGGTTTATCTAAGCGACAGTCGAAGGCATCCAAGACCTTCTGGAAACCCGGGTCGTCCTTTCCCAAGGGATGCTGGCGGAGGGCGGCAATGATCGCGGCCTTGGTATCGGTAGTCTCGACGGCTTGGGCGGGGGTAGGATTGCCATCGGCCAACGTGGGCGCCTTTTCCTCCAAGTCATGGCCTGTAAGGCGCGGCTCCTTGCAACGATGGAGGGAGGAGACGGCGCTGCTAGCTGCTTCAAAAAGTTGAGTATTGAGTGGACGCTTTGGGTCGAGCTTCCGTGCCCCGCTACGAAGAGCATGCAAGGTTTTCTCCGCCAGATCCTCTGGAGCCAGACCGTATGGCAACGCGGGCTGACCACGATAACCATAGCGAACTCGGAGGATTCTATAAATGAACGCCAGCAGGCGGACGCCACATTGGGCATCATTGATGGAACTGGGAGTTGTTTCGTGTGCGGACATTCTGGGCCCACTAGTAAAGCGCGCGAAAAATCCCCTTTTAGGAAAAAATCCCGCCTGGAGTGAACGAGCGTTGCAGTCGAAAAAGGTTGCGAGATGAAATTCAAAAAACGCGTCGCTTTCCTCGCATTGACTGTGCCAAATAAGCTGTGTTTCATATCACATTGATTATCCGTTTATTAGAACTTGATACGTGAAACGTCCAAACACGGAGTTGAGCCATTGAGACCCGTTTTCTGGGGTCTTTTCGGGATTGGTGTCCCATATTCTGACATCGGTGGGATCGGATACAAGGACGGTTGACTGGCTACGACGCAATCGCCCTTGCCGACGGGCTCAAAGCATACCTCGACATGGAGTTTCATCGATACTGCGACAGGGAGAAGGCCCTGAGGCGGTGGGAGCCGCCCAAGATTGGCCCCACGCTTCTCAAGGAGGGGATGGATTCGGACTATCAGATCGACGCCAACACGTCCTGGTCGATCGGGTCCATCGAGTCGTTCGTAGGGTTCCTGCGGCGTTGGGGCTTCGTCTGCCGCATCGATCCGATTGTGAATGTCGCCAATTGCCAACGTGGACAGATAGGACCTTGTGTTTATGTCAACAGTACGGACGGGCAATGGCACTCCGCACCCCAATCTGCACGGTTGTCCTCACCCAGAAGTAAAGAGTCCGGCCGTGACGGCGGCAACCTACCAACGCATGCACTCCTAAGAGGACAAAAACCAGGACCAGAGTCATAAATCCGGCTAAGGCACCCAATAGAACCTGCACGGACGGTATGAGCAGAAGCCACGAGCCGATGCGGCGGGCGAATTGGCGCGGCGGTTTGATGGTATTCAGTTCGCCCATCTCCTTGCTTGCCCAAGGCTCGTGAATGCCGAGGAGGCGGAGAAACAAGGACAGTGCCAAGGGAAAGACGCCCAGCCCATAAAAGTAGCAAGCGTACGTATTAACGCGATTTTCCAGAGCTGACATGCACCCGGCAATGAACTGCCAACCCCACCCCCGAAAGAACGAGGAGTGGTAATAGAAGGCACGCGCCATAATCGCGACGCGGCTTCCGAAATAGCAGATGACAACTCCCGTGACGCCAATCTTACCGGTCGCGGAGCAAACGATGTGGATCGCAACAGCAACGACTCTGGCGGAAATGGGCGGAGCGCCGCTCACAGATTCGAACCAAGCAAACGGATTCTTCACGACCTCGTCCTTCGCGCATAATGCTCAGGGGCAGCGTCTCCCGCTACCCGCTCGGCCGCAGCTTTCCAGCTGTTTAAATCGACGTTGTTCATGCCCCAAGATGGGGGGGGGGCGCCGGCATTGAGCGTGAGGACGCTCGCATTCATAGCTGCCCGAGGTACGGAACTATGCCGGTTGAAGGCGCCAGGAAGGTGCGAAATCGGGGCGCCTGCCTCGTTGGCATGCCTTCCGTCCGATTGGTGGTTCCAGAACTCGCCCCGGGCCGCCGCGGCCTCCGGCTAGGCCTGTGGCAACGGTCCTGAGGGCTCTTTCGCCTTCGGCTCAGGAGTAGGGATCTTGAGTAGGCCGCCCAGCGTCTGGATCTTCCCGGGCGCCTGGCGGCGGCTTGCTTTCCGCGCCTCGGCCAGGCGGTCGAATTCGACGTTGGAGAGGTGCCCAACTTGCTCAAGGAGCGCCTGGGAATCCGGGCTCTCGAAGGCCGTCGTCATGCGCTCCAGCTCGTCCCTGAGGTTCGCGTTTTCCACCAGGAGCTCCTTGTTGCCCGGCTGGCCGCTAGGGCCCGCAGCACTGAGGGCATCGAACCGCTTCTGGAGGGCCTCGTAAGCGTCCGCTAAGTCGGCGCGGGCCTTCTTCTCCGACCCGAGCTGGATGGCCTTGGCGGCCATCTGCTTCAAGGTTTCGAGGTAGGCCGCGACCTCGGGCAGCACGTACTTGCCAATCAACTCGGACACCGTTTCTGGCGTCGGATTCTTGCGGAGCTTCAGGAGGTCAAGGTTCGTCAGCTCGAGCGTGTCGGCGGCGTCGGCAATGCCGGCCATTGCGGCCTCGGCTTGGCCGGCAATGACCCCAAGTTGCTCGTGAATCAATTTCATCGGCAGGTGGCCGCGTTTGGATTTGATGCCCCTCCTGAGGCCGTAGTCCGCCCATACGGCGGCCCATGCAGTCTGCCAGTCCGCCATGACCCTATTCTGCCTGGTCTTCACCTTGTTTTTCGGCTGCTTCCTGATTCTATTCTTCGGCTTCTTTTCCTTTTCGGGATCGCGGTAGTCCACCTCGGCCGAACCCGAAAACTGGCGCCAGGAGACCGCCAGCACCTTCTCCGGTTCTTCCTCGTCGTCGCAGGGCCGGCCCGGCGCAATGCACTCGCAAATCGGAACGGCCAGGAGGTGAAGGTGAGGCGTGCGCTCGTCATTGTGCTGCCACGCAGCAACGACATTCTTCCGACCCCACATTTTGTCGGCGAAGGCGACACCGCGCTCCGCAAGCAACTCCATGGTGGGCATGGGATCGGCTTCGTTGGAGAACGTCAGAACGACCTCAAAGGCGCAGATCCGGCCCTTGCCCGGCCACCTTGCACCGGACTCGTGGATGCGGGCCGCAACCGCGTGGTAGGCTTCGGCCCCGTCCATGCGGAGTATCTTGACTCCGTCCTCGACGTCGGGGTCGGCACCGAAGACAGGAATTAAACGCTCGTTATGGCGGCCGACCGTTTGGAGATTGGCGGCGCGCTGGACTTTGGTGCGGAGGATGGCGTAGGCGGGAGTTGATGAGGGCATGTATTCCAGTATGGGGCGATGATTGCCGACCAACTTTCACTATTTGGATCACGCCGCCTTCCTCAGTTCGGCCGATCTAGCAGAGCTAAATATGCATCGTGTGTGATGCTAATTGGCCTGGGCACGTATTCTGGCGGGGTCCCATGCTCAGCTCAACCGAGCTGCCCTCTCATTTCACCAGCGCTTCCAACCCCGCCAAACCATCGAATCCATCCACAATCAAAGCCCAGACCACCCCTCCTCAAACCGCCTTCCGCCTCATGACTTTCAACGCCCTTTCCCCAAGCTGGCGACCCCATCCGCATACGCCGCCCGACCGAATTCCACGATCCGTCCGGCCGCACATTTGATCGGGTCAGACCACCTTCCCAGGTCGTCCCCGAGCGCCTCGCCCAAGCTCTTTCGGAACCATCTCTGCCCACTCGAAATCCGGACCCGTTGGCTACCTAAAGGCCAGCGCAAAAGCCTGCCAGACCACCGGCCACGCCACCAAATCCATGCCCCCGCCGGGTCAAAAATCCCTGGCTCCCGCCGGTGTCCGCAGTGGGTCCAGCACCTCCCTATTTATACAATACCGGGGCCAGCCTAGGCAGGAAAAACGCCCAAAGGAAGACTTCGTCCGCGATGTTATTTTGACGGCCAGAGCGGCCCCGTCGCCGGGGTTGTCTGAGCCTTCGCGAGGACTTCCGCAGCTTCCCGGTCGACCTCCGTCAGGGAGCGCCGAAGCCGCCTTTCTTGAGGAGAGGGACACGCCTAATCCCCCTCGCGGTGGGCGGGTTGATCGGAGGTCTGGACGGTGGTCTACCGACTGCTTCCGGGAACGGGGGGGCGCGGGATTTGAAGCGGGTTTTATGCATGAAGCAAGATGGTGGGACGGGTCGAGAGGCCGGGAAACGATCGTCGCCTTCTTGGCAGTTTCTTGGGATTGGCAGGGCCGTTCCGGAGGTACGAAATGACTGTATCGTACCACCGCAGAGTGGGCGCTGCCCTCGGGGCTTTAGAGCCTCTCCATGGCGCCGAAACCGATCGAAAAAAAGTAGAGGCCATACGTCATCGGGACAAACTTGCCGAGATCGAGCCCCTCACCGGACCTGAGGACCTGAAGCGGGGTTTTGCCGCCAAGCTTCCTGCTGGGCTTGGTCCACCAGTGGCCCCACTTTTTGTGGCCCGCCTTCGATCCAATGGGCCGGAAAGCCTCCTCGAATTTCCCGAGGCGCCGGCCGATTTCAAGCGCGGTCTTTGGCTCCTGGCGCCCGATTAGGCGCCCGCGGGAGACCCTAAGGAGAAGGGCGGCCTCGCCGAGGCTGAGCCCGGAGCCGCGCAGGAATTGCCCGAGTCCCGGTATTAGGGAGGGGCCGCCCGTGTGCCATACCGCGTCCCTGACGACCGCCGCGTGCGGCCGGGTGGCCTCCTCGAACCGCCCGTCCTGTTCGGAGAGGACATAGAGCCGGCACCGCAGGCGCCGGGCGACCAGATCAAGCGCGGGCCGATCGCGTTCAAGGTCGAGGTCCCCAAACCACACCTTGCCGCCGCGCCTCGTGAACACGTTGGCGTTCGGGATGAAGTCGCATTTGGGATGCGTATTCCGATAGCCGGACTTCGAACCGAAGCACCGTCCCATGGGAAGACCGTGGATTTCGAAGGCTTGGGTCGCCTTCTTGCGCTTGAATTCGAAATCCACGGGTCGCGGCGACCCTGAGAGGGAGAGGACGGTGATGAGCGATTGGGGGTCGTTTGAGTCGATCATGTGGGTTAGGATGGGTTCGAGGTTGGCCTGAAAGCGCTGCCCGGCTTCGGGTGCGGCCGGCGCCGGGCATGGGGCATGGGACAAGATGGCGGCGGACCGCCACCGGGAAACCCCCAAACTCTGGCGTCGACGACACGAGATTCCCGTCGGCGAGGTCTAGTTGTCGCCGAGGCCGCGACGGCTACTTCTAACGGACATTAGAACCTCGCAGAGCCCTCCTCGAAGGGTCTAATCTGTAAGCATCGTGCGCTTCACGGGTCGAGCCCGAGGGCCGATCGCAGCGGTTCGGCTGAGCACCTCCGCCCTTGGAAAATCATGGTCGATGCCGAGAACGAGGGCGTCCAATCCTGGGCCGCCCGAGGTGGATACGCTTAGGCGATCAGAGCACCTGCGCAGCTTGCGCCGGGCCACCACGGCCCCAATCCTGGCGGGAAGCAGTACCGAAGATCGGAATACCGGGCACCGTCATGTGAAAGATACGATACTCCCGCCTTCTTGAATCGCAGATCGCGAAGCTTCTTCCTCGGCTCATCCACGGAACCGCTGGGATCCTCCTCAAGTACAACTGTCCCAGTCTCCAGGAATACCAGAAAATCGACCAGCATGGCTTCGGTCCCGAAGCGCAGATACTGGCTCTGAGACTTAATGAACTTGTAGCCTGATTTGATCAACGCTTCCGCCGTCTCGTGCTCATAGTCGCTAAGTGACAGGATTCCGTACCGGTTTGTCCTAATCCAGGCAGCCTCCCTGACACGCAGCCGCCCTCCATCGCGGACCACTTGGGCAATAGCCAGGGATTCGACAGTATGTCCCTCTACTGGCATCTTTGGCTCTCCAAACGATTTGCACAGCTCAAGCCAGAGTGAGTGAGGGACGAAAAGCCTCGCCGCACGCATATGTGTGAACGTGAGGTAGCGGTCTCCAGTCTCCTTATCCTCATCAACGCGAAAGATGCGACCAATGACAAACGCTGTCCCCTGGAGGTCACCGTTCAGGCTCGGAACATCGATTGCGGCCGAGACAATTTCATCAAAGTCCTTGGTCGCCGAAGGGAAAACCAACCGGTCCCTGCCCCTGTCGAGTTCGTAGCTCGACCCAATGGCGCGAATATGTGCCTCAAGGTAAGGAGTGATCTCTTGGAAGTTTTTCACATAGTCACGCTCCGGAAAGTTGACGCTCAGATTCGCACCCTCAGTCAGATTCAAGAGAAGTCCAGCGAGGGAGATGGTTGATGTCCCGAGGCCGCGCGCTTCGTTGCCGGTGGACCTGCTGGTCTTGCTGAGGTGAGCGATAAATCGCACGGCTTTCTTCAGCCTCAACCGCGCCCGGTTAGCCGCCTGCCGGGAATTAACCAACTTGTCGAAGAGTCCGCTTGAAGGGCTGCTGTCGAAGGCGATCAGCTTCGACGTGTGGATTCCGGAACACCGCGAGCAGGGATTCTCAATTGCTGAACGCGCCTTCGTCGCAAATCCGTACCCGGATGCCGGGTTTCGTCGTGCAACGAGCTGCGCAGAACAGAACCTGCATTGGTAGTAGCTGCCGCTGTTCCTTCGTTGGACCTTGGCAAACTGCTCCAGAAGGGAATCGTCCTCCGGGAAGATGAGTTCGGTCTTGTTGCCGCTGGCCCGTAGGGCAGCCGCGAGTCTCTGATCATCGGCGCCGACGCTGTATAGGTAGGGGAGGTTGTTCACCCCTAAAGCTTGGACGGAGCCGAGGGCGAAACGGCTTGGGTCGCAACCCGCAACTACTTGGCGAGCAGTGCGGTGAAGATCGTTTCACCCGTATTTGTCATAAACAACTGCCTGTTAGCGTCCTGCATGGTATTTTCCCACGAAGACCGCGCGGCTGAATCCAAGTCGATCCGTCGATTATACTCGGCGCCAATGACCCCCGAAACCTGGACCCGCCAGCCCATTCCCCCCCGGGGGGGTGGCCAACACAGCTCCCACTTCGCTACGGATTGCCATCCCAACCGGGCCCCCCGACGACAATTAGATCACGCCGCCGCCGGGAAACATCTGCCCCCGACGACGACCGGGAGTCTCGGCTTGCCCGACCGACCAAGCGTTTCAGCACCCCCCGGGGGGATGGGCGCACGCCAGAATCGAAACGTTGTGGGAGAACCTCGCATGGGGCGGATCGGCGCCACTGGGTCTCGCGCGCCTTTGGCGCCGATTACGCCACCTGTTCCATGGTACACAGGTCCCTCGTGAAATCATGTGCCCTTTCTTCGGGCTCCTTGCGCCGCAGTCTCCAGCGTTTCCTGCGCGCCTAGACCCATGACGATCCTGTCCACGTCTTCGGTCGCAATGGGCAAGTAGGCCTGGGTCGTTTGGATCGAGGCATGGGACATTGCGATCCTCGTAAGAGCTAAGTCATTATTGCTTAAACGGTAAACGGACTTGCAGAACGTCTTCCTTAGGCTGTGCGTTCCGAATTGACCGGTGCCCGGCCGCGAATCAATGCCTGCCGCCTCGAGCACCTGGTGGACAATCTGGTTCACCCTCCAGCGCGACAAACGCCCGCCCCCACTCCTGCTGGGAAAAAGCGGTTCCTCGGAATTCGCGGGACCTGCGCTCCCAAATCGCGAGAATAGATACGCCTCCAGCGCCGCGACCACACGCGAGTTGAGCGGCACTGAGCGTGCGGTGACGCGCCTTTTCCAAGGTGACCGGCCTCCCTTCATCTGCGCCCTGCGAACAGTAACCCGGGGTTTGACCCTTCCGACCGCCCAAACGTCCGCCACACTGAGCGAAAGCGCCTCTGTGACCCTATACCCACTGCCGAGCAGGAGTTCGGCGAGAGCCTGGTCCCTCAATGGGAATTGAGCCAGTGTCGCCCTGACGGCGGCTTCCTGTTCCTGGGTAAGGGCGAGCGTTCCTGGCATGGCCCTAAGATGGGCTCCCAGTCGTGCCGACGCCTGCCGCGCCGCTTCCCAAGTCACCGTTTCCGCACAACGGGTGCCTTGGCCCCCAGGCCGGCCGGAATTGCCCAACGTCGCCGCGCCCATCGCCTGATTTCGAGGCAATAGGCAGTGGGGCCGAGTGACCGGGCGCCTCCTCGCGGGGCCCCACAATTGAGGCATGCCCCCGACCACGCATACCCTCCCCGAAGACCCGAATCCACTCCACCGTTCCGGAGCAGCTGGGCTGCGAGGGATGCTCTGCGACGCAAAACAACTCCGGGAGCTCGGTTACTCGACCTGGTTCCAAAAAGGCGTACGGCGGGCTGGAAAGCTGTTTGGCGATAACCCCTTCTTCGGGAGGTATGCCTACCCGCAGGACATCGAGGCCTGGCTTCGCCGGCACCCCGATTACGTGGCTTCGCAGGTGCTTCGCTCGAAACCGCCATCCCTCGAAAAGGATGCCCCCGTCAAGGGGCCGCCAAGTCCCGCCGTGACCGATCATCATGCCGAAATCGACGAAGCCCCGCCACAACCAAAGCCGGAGTCCCTCGAAAAGGCCGCGCCGCGTCCGTCGCGCGCCTACAGAGTGCCAAAGGTCACAAGAAAGCGACCCGCCGGAAGGAAGGCGGCGATTTCGCCGTCGCCCGAGTGGCAGTCATGCAGGGAGAGAATTATAGGGCGGCGCGGAGCCGGCGTTAAACCCATGGCAACGGCATAGGACATTTGCGGTTCTGCGTCTTTTATTGGGTAGCGGAAAGGCGGCCGCGCCTGGTGTGCGACTGAACCATATCTCCTCAAAATGGGATGATTCCTCAGGAAATGCGTCGACGGATACACATCCTTGCATCAGCTATTTTCGGTGGCCTCCCAACGATACGGAGACTGGCAAGTAACGGAGTCCCTCGGCGAGGGAGGACAAGCGCATACATTTTTGGTCGAAAACGTTAAGCGACCTGGCGTGATTTGTGTGCTCAAAAGATTGAAAAATGTCGCTCGCCTGCCCAGATTCGAACGCGAAGTTTCGGTGCTTCGTACGAGTGAGCATCCAAATGTCCTAAGGATCCTCGATGCTGACCTCACCGGCAGTAAGCCATTTTCCGTAGCGCCATTCTGCGAAAATGGTTCTCTAGATAGATTGAATGTCGGCAATTGGGCATTGCGACAAAAGCTGACTTTTTTTCGCGAAGTTAGCGAAGGCATCGCCTACGCGCATTCCAAAGGAGTCATTCATCGGGACGTAAAGCCCGCAAATATTTTTGTTACCAATGATCTTCAGCCGGTAGTCGGGGATTTCGGCATCTGCTATGTCGAAGGCGGAGAGCGACACACGTTGCTAGATGAGGCAGTCGGCGCGGCGCGTTTTATGGCTCCGGAAGTCGAGAATGGATTGGAAGAGGAGGTCTCGCCTGCCTCGGACGTATATTCGCTTGGGAAATTGCTCCATTGGATGATTGAGGTGGTCCCCAAAAGTTAGACACCGCGGGTCGCATAATCCAGAAAGGATTCAGCGATCCCCATGTCAAAGAAACGCCGTCAGCATAGTCCCGATCTGAAAGCCCGTGTCGGCCTGGAAGCCCTGAAGGGCATCGAGCCGGTTCACGCCATAGCCGCCAAGTACCAGATCCATCCGGTGCAGGTGAGCCAGTGGAAGAAGGAAATAGCCGAAAAGCTTCCCGAGGTGTTTGCCGGCAAGGCGGACCACGACGCGGAGGCCGCCAAGGAGCGAGAGAAGGAGCTCTACGAGGAGATAGGCCGGCTTAAGATGGAGCTCGAATGGCTCAAAAAAAAAGCTGGCGAGCTCGAGCGTTGAGGAGCGCCGCCGCATGATAGAGCCCGAACATCCCGGCCTGCCGATCATCCGGCAATGCGAGCTCCTGGGGCTCGCCCGGGCGAGCTACTACCATCAGCCGGAGCCGGAGACCGACCGGAACCTCCAGCTCATGCGGGTGATCGACGAGACGTACCTGGCATACCCGGTCTTCGGATCGCGGCAGATGACCCGCTGGCTGCGCCGGCAGGGCTATCCCGTGAACCGCAAGCGGGTGCGCCGGCTGATGCTCCAGATGGGCCTGGAGGCGATCTACCAGAAGCCAAACACGTCGCGTAAGCACCCGCAGAACCCGATCTTCCGCTACCTGCTGCGCCGGATGAAGGTGGAGAGGCCGAACCAGGTCTGGGCGGCGGACATCACCTACATCCCTATCCAAGGCGGCTTCATCTACCTCTGCGCGGTCATGGACTGGTACAGCCGGGCGGTCCTCGCATGGGAGCTCTCGAACACCCTCGACGCCAGCTTCTGCGCCCGGGCCGCGGAGCGGGCGATCGCGGAGCACGGTGTCCCGGAGATCTTCAACACGGACCAGGGCTGTCAGTTTACCTCGGCCGAGTTTACGCAGCCGCTCCTGGCCCGCGGGATCAAGATCTCGATGGATGGGCGCGGCCGCGCCCTCGACAACGTCTTCGTCGAGCGCCTGTGGCGCACGGTGAAGTACGACGAGGTGTACCTGAAGAGCTACCGCTCCCAGGTCGACGCCTACACGAACCTGGAAACCTTCTTCCGCTTCTACAACGACCGTCGCCCGCACAGCGCCTTCGGCGATACCGACCCCATGACGCCGATGGAGGTCTACCGCATCCCCGTCGCTCTTGCCATCAACCAATGAACCTCCATCACTCCAACCCGATCCGGCCGATGCCTGCGGCAGGCTTCATCGCCTCTGTCCTCGGCATCGGCCAAGGCAACTGTCCGTCAACCGTCACCATAACTAAAAACCAGCGATCCGCTGTCTAACAGTTGGGGACCACCTCAGATCGGGGGTCGATCGGTTGCCAGGGAACGCCATCGCGAAAAAGCCTTCGACATTTACGCGAAGTCTCCGAGTCCGGAGATGGCTCTTGTTAACGAATTGCTGGACAAACTCATTGTCGAAGAGGTTGGCAGCCGCTTGAAAGACGGAGCGGCAGTGGTTGGTGAAATCGAAATCTTAGAGAAAAGGATCAAAATGAATGCTCACGTATTAGATTCATCGGTGCCGCAACATTGCAATTACTGCGGCATCGGAAATTATCGCCCGGTCGTCAACATCGCCCAGGGCGGGGGTGCGACCGCGGTACACAATTTCGGATTCAATCTGGTCGGGGCTCCAGTCTGGCTAATATTGGCATGCGATCACTGTTCCAATATTCAGGTATTCAGGCCGGACCTTAACGGACGAGGAGGTGCTAATGACGAGAATTGGATGCGGTTTGCTGGAGCGCCAATGTCTTAGGTTCGCTCTTAAATGCCTTCAGAGGAGGATGGACCGCGTAGCGCGGCGATCTGCGCAGCCCTCTGCTTGAGTAGGCTGAACGTCCGTAAAACCTCGTCGTCGTAATTCGCTGTCGAAACCGCTTCCGTCAACTGGGGCAGGATTTCATCGCGAAACGAGATCACTTCGACGCGAATCCCAGTGCGGACGTAATAGTGGTCTACGAGCGTTGCCAAGTTATGCGGATCCTTGACGGTCCAACAAATCCAAACCCGCTTGAGTTTTGCCAGGTCGAGGCCGAGGCGGCTATACATGGAGTGTATCGCCCCTCCGTACCGCTTGCCCTTGGTCGAATCAGTATTGGGTCCATCCTTTTGTGTCGGATGACCGGAGAATTTCTTCTCGAATGCGGCTATCAATTTGGCGGATGTTGGGCACCAGTTCTGGCAATGGGTAACGCTGCATTCGACATGGTATTGATTGTTCGGCGAAAGAGAGACGGCGATGATATCCAGCTGTCGGTTATTCCCGCTCATGACCTTCACATCGTTGTAGGTGAAACAATTGCGGCATAGCCGAAAATAGGATTCGACGATATGTTCGACGGTGTTCACTCGTGAATCTTGAGTATGGGCGCACCAACCCCTTGCAACTGAATTGAGCCGTCATGCGTTGGAGGACCGCGACGCTCGGCTATTTTAGACGTCCCATCTTGGTCACCGGTCGACGAAGCAGAAAATGGCGGCCCATTTTGAGCTAAAGCTGTCGTGTCCAATTATTGAAGTGAGGACAGGCAGCCTGGAGCTGAGCGAATGGAATTCGTTCGACGATGCCTACGCTATCAACCGTTTTCTGATACTGTCCCTGAGGCCATAAACCCTCGAGGCGGTGGCTCGGCGAGGTCTGCGGATCATCATTTACCAATTCCGGCCTGCCTCCGCACTGGGCAAGCATAGCGCGAACTTCGGGCTCAATCGTCGCACCGCCGAATCGGCGGCGTTGCGCCTCAACCATTGCCGGATCCACGAATCCCAAGGTCTCAAATTCATGCAGCATATAATGCGGGATGAAACGAGACGAACCAATGCTTACACCCAAGGCCAAATCCAGCCGTGCAACTTCACCGTACACCGCGGCCGGATTTCCCGGTGGCAGCCTCGCATGCGGCATTCCAGGATAGTCGGATGGCGTTCCATAATAATCGATGAGCGTCGTGACACGAGCCAGTGGATTGCGCAAGAGCCGTAGGATATCCTTCCGTACCCTAGCAAATGGCCGCAATCCATCGGCCGCGATTGGAACTGCCCACTTTCCCTGAGCCGTCAGCCAAGGATTCAGCACACGAGAGACGAAGAATGTCTCTGTCGGACCTTCGCAAAGCACGAATAGCATGTGACGTCAGAGCGGCGTACCGCCCAACAGATTCTTGCGCCAAATTTCCCCAAGCGTGTAATCTTCCAACCAAGCCGCAAATTCATCTGGAGCTTTGCGCGTAAGGCCAGTCGCATTCCCCATGCGCTCGGCGATAATAACGTTCTCGGGGCTGAAATAATCGATAAGGAGCGGCGACTGAGTTGCTACTAGAAGCTGGGTTCTACTTCCAGCGGATTTGAGCATATCGGCCAAGACTTGGATCGCGTGTGGATGTAGGCCGAGTTCGGGTTCGTCGAGCAGAACCAACTTTGGAAGGTGAACAGACGGCTGGTTGAGCAACGTGGTGAGGCAAATAAAACGTAACGTCCCATCGGAGAAAGCCGTAGGACCAAAAGTGTCTTCAGTCAGGCCCCTTTGTCTCCACCGTAGGCTGACATTTCCGGCCGTGCTTGGCGTCAGCACAAAATCGTCAAAAAACGGAGCAATAAGACGAATCGTTGCCCGAATATGGGCATAAACATCAGGCTCAAATCGCTGCAAAGCTAAAAGCACCGGTGCGATATTGCGAGCGTCTCCCAACAGGCCGTTGGCGTTGTCAACCGATTCGCTTCCCATGACAGGAGCGTCTGGCGACGTGTCGTGGAAATGAAATACCCGAATCCCGCTCAAATATTCGTACGTGAATTTCGGGATTCTTTGTTCCGACTGCTTTAGCTCGCTTTCGTTCGCACCTGCCTTAGCTAAGGCGCGCGAATGCCCTTTCCATTCGGCGATTTCCTCTAGGAAAATAAACCGGTCGTTACCTTCTGTGCGCTTCAAACGAAACCGATACCCGTTTTCGCCCACATGCAATCGTGCAGCCATCTCTGAAACGGGCGGCGGTCCCTTATGAAGAAGGACTGAAGCTCCGCCAGCTTCGGCTGTGTACAGAAAGAGCTGCTGCTCGCAAAGCCGGTTAAGGAATCGAAAGAAGCTTATGAAATTCGATTTGCCCGCACCGTTGGCGCCAAGCAGCAAATTCACGCCGTCCGTTAGCTGCACTGACCCTGTGTCGGCAAAAGATTTGTAGCCCTGAATCGCTATCTCGCTTGCATGTGGCATGTCCCTACTTTGAGGCACAGGCGACTCGATGCCAACCATTTCGAAGCCCAAAATGGAGCCCCCTTGTCGGCCCCCATTGCCTAGGGATGTGAGGCAAACTGATGGATCCGCTGCGTCGTGTTAAAACTTAACATCCCAGGCGTTTGATGAGGTCCGCCATCGCCGCCGCGTCCATCCCGCGCACCACTAGCCCACTCTGCAGCGAGGCGATGAGCTCCGACCGCGACGCTGCTTTTGCCATCCGAACCTCTGCAAACGCTAGCTTTCTATCCTGCGGCCTGTAGCGCTTCAGCCATACGGTGAGCGTGTGGAACTTGATTCCCTCGCGCTGCATAAACTCTCGCTGCGTCATTCCGCTTCGTTCAAAAGCCGCGATAGCCGACTGAGCTAAGCGCGCGGCATGAACTGCAGCATTTTCGCCGTACACTTCCCAACCCAAGCATTTGAAGCAAACATCTCGCCAAGCTTTGGCATTGGCCCAAAGTTATGCGCTCTCGAGAGCGCCTAAACGATAATTGCTCCGATGGCCGGCATGGCAGCCTTAGCTAGATCCTCTTCTATTGGCTTGGATTGAAAGGCGAGCCTCCAAATTCCGAGCAACAAGCAACTATAAGTATCGACAGATCAGCGATTGCGCGGATTGAAAGCGGCGAGCGTTATGTGCTCGATTACGAGGCCCTGTGTATCGTGGAGGCATTCCGGGTCCCGATCAAGAGGCTGTTTCCGAGACGAAGGACGTGAGCCGTTGAGGGGTAGGGCGGGGAAGATATGGGAATCGGAGGCAAAACCGAGGTTCAAAGCTGCTGATATTACATCCTCAAGCGTAAGGCGTGCCGGCCATTGTCGCTTTTCTTTTCCCGAAAGAAGGGCCGATCTTTCCGTTTTGCCGGATTCCTCTGGATGTCTACTGGACGGAAACGACCGCCTCATTAGGGCCCCCGAAAGGATACGACAGTTCTAGCTTTAGACAATTACGCGTTTCGACGTAGTTTCCCACTTTCCATTTATAAGGAGACCCTTTAGGATATTGATATGCCAGCAAGTGGGAGTTTGGAGGCGCCGTCGTCAGCGCTAGGGGACCCGATTGAGTATAGAAAATCTGGCCTGAGCCTCAATCACATCATCGGGTGTCCGTTGGACTGCGCCTACTGCGTCCGGCATCTCTTCGACAATTTCGAGATGAAAATGCCGACGGCGTTATGCGACGATGAGACCGCGGTCAATTTACTCGTTTCCAACAGATATTTTGTACCGCATACGACGCCTCTTCAGGTTTTCAATCGTGCCACTGATCCGCTTCTTCCGTCGGTGAAGCCTCATTTGTTCCGGGTTATCGAGCTTTTGGACGAGGCAGGCTATCGGAATCATCTCCTCGTAATTTCCCGGTACAGGTTTTTGCCGGAAGACGCTGAGCGCCTGAACCGCGTGCGAAACCTCCGCGTCACTCTCCTGGTCACCTATTCGGGCATAGCCGACAAGCGCATCGAACCGATTGACAGCAATATCGCGGCGGAGTCGCTGCGCCTAGCTTACTCCCTGGCCCAAAATTATCGCGTGATCCTTTACTGGCGGCCACTTGTTCCCGGCTTGAATGACTCGCCGGAGCATCTATCGCGAATTCACGAACTAAGCCGCTACTGCCACGCCGTGGTGTTTACCGGTCTTTTCTACCGCGATGCCATCCGATCCTATTTCGTCTCCAACGGCCTGCCTGATCTGTATGAAGCAACGGCGCGAAGGAAGATCTTTCCGGAGAATCTAGAAGCTACCGTCATCGAGTCCTTTCGGTCCTCCGGCCTGTTGGGAAAGCTATTTCGCAAGACATCCTGCGGCGTATCATTTGCCCATGGATTGCCCGACTACAACGGCCACTATTGTATCAGGGAGCTCTGTGACATTTGCCCCGTCGAGCAGGTACGCCGCTGCGCCGATTCGCATTCTCTGCCCTCCCAGGAGGTCGTAAATGCCCTAGCGGAACAGATGGGGGCCTCCGAGACGCCCGCCATCACCGACCGCGGAATCCAAGTGAGCGGACTCGACGAGCAGCGGCGGTATTTCATTCAACATCGCCTCAATTTCCAAGTCCACGATACGAAATACCCACACAAACCGAAAAGACATGGCAGGGCCGAGATCGGTTGGCTCGACAAAACCACCACATGAAAATCGCTATCTCAGGAACCCATTCGACCGGAAAAACGACTTTTCTCGAGGAATTGCAGAAGCAAGTCAGTAGCCATTTGAAGATCCAAGTGGTCCGTGGAACCGCTCACGAAGCAATGACGCTCGGATTTCCGATTCTTAAAAATCATACGTTTCAGAGCACGTTGTGGATGATGGCGGCCGGAATGAAGGCCGAAACCGAATTGGAGTTCAAAAACGGGATAATCTTCGTCGACCGCCCGGTGATGGAGCCGCTTGCTTACTACCGCGCCGCCGTGAAATCACGCAACGAGGTCATCAAGGCCGAGGATGAACAGTGCCTTCTCGGGATAGCTCGCAGTTTTCTTGGCACCTACAGGATGGTCATTAAGACGGTCGTAGACCCGAGTGCCCCGATTTCTGACAATAAAAAACGAGATCACGACGCAGCTTTCCGAAACTCAGCCGACGTAGAAATTGACCGACTCTATGAGGAACTCGGCATGAAGCCAACTCGGCTTGAAATTGGTAACCGCAAGGTCCTGGTTGAAGCCGCGGCGCTCGTCAAAGCGGCTATTTGAGGTTCTTCGGCCATGCCTACAGGCAAGAATAGATTCGATGAACTGTATAGAATCATCGAAACCGTATCACATTGCAGATATCGTGCGCAAAAGCGTCTAAATCTCCACAATTGGCTGACACAGATCACGCTCACCGGATTGGCATTCGCCCTGATCGTGATCCCCTTGTTGGCGCTGGGCGGGTTCAACCGCAATTTTTCAAAGACCTACGTAGAGGTTATGCAAATCGTCTTCGCGGTAGCAGTGCTGGCCTATTCGCTCTTGTTAAGCACGGGGAACTTCGCCGTGAGAGCTGAACGGATGCATGCCAGCGGCCTCAAGCTCACCCGTATGCTACGGCGAATGTACCCGCTGATGGGCCGGACCGACAATGCCGCCAATCAGAAGTACGACGCGCTTGTGATGGAATATTACGATGTCCTGGAGGGAAATGAGAATCACGTGCATCTCGATTTCCAAGGCACCCAAATGGCGTTCCTCCGTAAAACGGGCGCCCCTACGGCGACGCCTGAACAATCTAAAATGGAGCGGTCGATGGCATTTTTGGGGTACTGGAGACGGCGGCTAGAGTTGCGGCTAAGCATCGCATTTCACTCGTTCGTGCTGTTTGGGCATTACTTCATCGCACTATTGGCGGTGTTCGCGTGGACCGTCCTTATGTGCATTAAGCACAAATGCCAATGAGTGGGCGACGTAGCCTACTGAATTCGCAAAGTGGGGCAGACTCGGTAGCGCGCGTAGCCGGTAGCACCTTTTGGTAAAGGGCAGCTCGCCGCTTTTCCTAAATCTTGTGATACATTAATCTGGTAAACAGAGTGTTACGTCGCATTGCCGATCGGACACGTACAGACGGCCTTGCATTCCCATCCGCTACTGTACATTTGTACAGTTATGATCACGGAGCCACAGGCGCGGGTGTTGGACGCCGTACGCACATTCTGGCGCCGCAGCGGGCGCGGCCCGACCTATCGTGAGATCCAGAGCGCCATGGGGTACGCCAGCCCGAATGCAGTCCAGGGGCATGTTAAGGCCCTTCGTGCGGCCGGCCAATTGCGAAAGGACCTCCACGGCGCACGCACGATTTTGCCAGTCTCGGTGGACGAGGGGATTCCGATCTACGGAACAATACCGGCGGGTGTTCCCACGGATTCGACCTCGGAGAACGGAGAAACTCTTGAAATCAACCAAGCGCTGTTCGGAGTCAGGGCAGGCACTCAGGCCTTCGCTCTACGGGTCCGGGGTTCATCAATGGTCGACGCCGGAATCCTTGAGGGCGACCTCGTGGTTTTGGTAAAGCGCACGCCACGCAATCACGACATCGTAGCCGCTTTGATCGACGATCGCTCCACGCTAAAGCGCTACGTGGAGGAGAAAGGTAGGGCCGTCCTGAAAGCCGAAGGGGCCGGACACCCAGACATTCGACCAGCCAGCGAACTCGTGATCCAAGGGGTAATGGTCGGGCTTCTGCGCAAGACGATGCGCTAAGCCGGTTCTTTGATTGGCTGTTACGCCCGGGCCATTCGCCCGGCCGCCTTGATCACCCTGGCTAGGAAAGCCTCTCTCTCGGGTGTGCCGTCCCACTCGTCTTTGAGCGCGCTCATGAGCTTGGGGCTTCGTGCCGGGTCAACGTCGTAATAATATTTATTCACCTCAATCGATGAATACTTGCATATGTCTTTAAGACTTTTCGGGTCGCCCTCGTACTCGCCGTTCAATATGCGCCACAGGGTTGGCTGGCTAATCTTTACTCCATTTCTCCTAAGCAACACCAAAATCTCAGAAGGCTCTTTCGCACCACTCTTCGACATGTGCTGCCTGATGGCATCGGCAATCTCCTTTTTCTTAACCCTCATTTTTATTCACTTTTTCATTGAATAATTAAATAACAAGTCTAAATAATTCCATGTCCACAACAAACTCCCCAAACATACTTGCTAACAGCTCTTCCATGACACCCATCAATCCTTCAGGGCTCTGGAAGAAACGCCTCGGTGATTGGGTGATTAATCCCTACGTAGGCTGCGAGCACGGTTGCTACCATTGCTACTGCCCAGCAATGCCAGGTGTGAAGTTCAACAATGACGGCCATCGCCAGAGAGAGTGGGGCAAGTATCTGCTCCCGAAGGTCGGGATCGTTGAAGCGTTGCGCGAGCAGCTGACACGGTTCACGCCGGAAAAGGCCCGAACGACTGATTGGGGCGACGGATGGATACTGATGTCCTTCCTGACTGACTGCTACACGCCCACTGAGGCGAAGCTTAAGCTTACCCGGCAATGCCTGCAGCTCCTCCTCGAGGCCGGCCATAAGGTCCGGTTGCAGACCCGATCAGCGCTCGTGGAGCGCGATTTCGACCTTCTGGTTGCCCACAAAGACCAGGTCCTCCTGGGGACCTCGCTGCCCTACATGGACGATCGCCTGGCCCGGGCCCTCGAACCCCGAGCAACGTCGCCAACCCGTCGGCTGAAGATGCTCCAACGTGCCCACGACAGTGGGCTCGAGGTGTACGTCGCAGTAGCCCCCTTCATGCCTTTCCATGACCGCAAGGTGATGGGCGAGGTCCTCAAGGAGATCCGGTCGCTATCGCCGCGCGAGATATTCTGCGAGGTCCTGAATCCGAAGGGAGACAACATCGCGATGATGCGCGAGGCCCTTCAGGCAAAGTTTCCCGCTTATGCCGAGGCCATGGAAAACTACAGCGCCGAGTACTGGGCAAAATTCACATGGAAGGTTCTCTCCTTCGGTCTAAAGCGTAATGCTCGGTTCATTCCCTGGCCGGATACGCAGAGGTTTTGGAAAACTCACCTGAGTCCGAACCAGACGGCATTTCTCGACAAATACCTGCCTCCCGTTGGCGCGGGCAGCTTGGCGGTTGCGTGACCCTCGACCTGCAGGCTGTGGCCTTCATCCACTCGTCCGAGCGACATGGACTCTCTGCCGCAGGCACAACGCCTTATTAAGCAAACACGAGCGGCCGCGGCGACCTCAGGGCGTCCTCGCTAGCCCTCGGCCGATTGGTGCCCGAGTGCGCAAGCACACCCTCCTCTTTGAGCTTACGATAAAGTTCGGGCGCTACTTTGGACGGAAGGACGCCTTGGCTAATGCTATGCAACACGACATCGCCGTCTGTCTCAAGGATTCGCCCGCGGATCAACTTCTCGAGTTCAATGGCTAGCGCTTCGACCTTGGTCATTTTGTGCCCCGCAAAGAAATCGCCCTGTAACGCCGGCGCATCGATTTCGTAATTGGCCTCGTCGGGATCGGCGCGCAAAAACTTGTACATGCCGAGCCAGTGGCTGGAGCCGAAAACAAGGCCGTAGATGTTACTGCCCTTCATGATGGAATATTGACCGACAAAATAACCCTTGGGCGCCCAGCCACGATAGGCGTCGGCAACTCGGCGGTGTACATCCCAATGGGGAGTGTCGGCAGCAATGTGCAGCTCGTTCGCAAATTCCTCAGAGAAGCGTCGCTGATGCGACGATGCGAAGAAGAACAAGATGTCAGTTCGACTGCATCCGGTCAAATGGGTGAAGATATCCCGGGTAACGAACTTGACGCCGTTCTGGTCGAGAAAAACGAACGACGGACTGCTGCCGATTTCCGATTTATGGGCGGCAAATGATTCCGCGAAATCGAGGGATTCGAATTGAGGGGTCCAGCTGTAATTCCGAGCGCTGCAAATTTCCCGTAGCCGAGCAATTTTCTCCTTACTCTTGTCATTGAAGAGAATCGAAATCGGGCGCTTTGAACTAAGAATGAGATCCCGATGGCTCTGCAATTCATCCATCAGGATCAACGGGCTCCCTAGAACGCCCTGCTGGTCCTGGCCAGGACCTGAAAAGAAGTCAAAAAAGCGAAGCGGTTGCCCGGCAAAGGCCGACGTATTCAGGAAGACCTGTATCCACGCCTGTAAAAATGCCTTGTAGATATCGAGCTTCTTTCTGGTGCCTTCGTCGAAGGGCTTCGCGTGGTGGTCGATGGCCATTGGTCGGATGCCTGACTCGGCATCTCATCGCGCCGATGTTCGTCGCGGCCTTTGGAGCGGTATCGCCGACCCACCCATGCCAGGTATAATGAGCTGCCGTTTCACTCGGATAATGTCATTCGCATTAAATTTGAGGGCGCGCTTTGCCTTGCCTGTCGGACTCAGGATTTCGATTTCGTTCGCGCCGTAAAGCTGCCAAAGGACGTCTCCTAACAATTTGTTGTCGGCTATCGTGTCGTTGCACGTGCGGTCGGCGAGGTCTGCGTACGGCAGCCCCTCCTGGAATCTGTCACGGACCAGTCTGGCGTAATCCTGAGCGAGCTGGTCCCGGCACTTGGTCCGTGTGGAGTCGTCGAACGTCATTCCCTTGAGATAAAGGGTGGGGTCGAGGTCGGACTTGTAACTGAGAATGTCGTAGCCGAGCGGGCCGTAGTGCTTCGACCGATTTGCCTTGCTCCAATGGATTTGCATCATCGCTGATCTCGCGCGCTGGTTCTGAGCGAGGTGCAGCAGCCAGTAGCCCCGGTGATTGTCGTGCGGTTCGATGTAAAAGGGGGAAAAAAACTTGATTCCAGTGCTCGAATGATACCCTCGGCCAATATGTGATTCGACAGCATGCTTCCAATGGCCGCCGAGGCTCACGCGCTGTGAAAGAAGCCGGTTCACGTCCAAGTGGCCTTCCAGGCCCATTCGTTTAATCATCCCCTGATAGTTGCTGGCGGTGGCAGCGGAAAAGAAGTCGCCAAACCAGCCGATTGAAAAGTTGATGATGAATTCGGCCCTCCCGTTCAGCTTTATGTCGATATTCTTGATGAGCGCGGCCGGAACGTCGGTGTAGCCGCACTGGTCGAGGAGGAAGATCGTTCGATTGCCTCCCTGGGGATGCCTCCGACGCACGTCCTCGATTATTTCCGGCACACTCGCCGCAAAGGTCGCCCGCCGGATATGAACCGTTTTGCCGATCCGCGGCCCATAACCTGCGAGTTTCAGCTGATGTTCAAGGCAGGCCGCTGCATCGGGATCCTCCTCTATGAAATAACAAATCGGCACAATCGTGACCGGCTTCTCTCGACCTAAGTTCACAAGGCGCATGGCCTCTTCCACTGCCTCCAGAATCACCAATGGGGATCCTTTTCTCTGTTCCTGATACACTCCGCCTCCCGCAAATCCATCAATGAGGGTTACCTCCTGCAGCGGCTTGCCGTGGGCATTGGCCAGCAAGATTTGGAGATAAAGGACCAGGTATTCCCTGATCAGCTCCAGCTTCTTCTCACTATGGTCCCCAAGGGGCGGTAGCGTGCCAACTTCCCAGCCTTTCCAGATAAAGGGCTTCGACTCCGCGATTGGCGTCATGGGGAAGGGCAAAAAAAGCGCTCCCTGTGGACGGGGAACGCAGATTCACGGCAAATCCTAGGGAGCGAATCCTAAATCACAATACAAAACGGCTGGGTTACTCCCTCAAGATCAGTGACTTCTTCAACTTGGCCAGTTGCCTAACCGCTCAGGGTGTCCTGATCCTCCAGTCCGACCTCACTCGAATCGAGCACGGCTATCATGTCGGCCGGGTGAAAGAAATCCGAGCTTTAACGCAAAATGGAACGCACGCAGTAATACGGACATTCGAGGCCATAGGTAGACCCAGTCAGGCTGGCTGTCGCCGGATCATAATATGGGAGTAATCCCTTGCTTGATGCGCATCGGTTACATAGATTTTTCATGCAGGAGGATAGACTTTGGACTCCATAATTATCTAGCCGTCACATGCATCCGGCGCGAGCTATTCCCTGAGTCCGCCCCAGTCTTGCGGCCCCTAAACAGTCTAGAGATACCTCAATGTGTTTTGGCGGAAACGAAGCCTTTCGCCACAGAATCTCCTTCGGTGTATCCTAGCCCAATGCCGCAATACAAAGCGACAGATCGCCGGGTTGTAGCCGGGTGTAGATTCGGTGAATAAGCCGTGATGCGTGCCCGACAAAGCTCATCGCCTGCGATATTGGCACCCCTGCCCTAGCAAGACGGGTCACGACAGTCACTCGCGTGGAATGAAAGGACAGGTGCTTGAGATCGAGCTGATCGAAGAAATCCCTCCAGTGTTTCGATGCCAGCATCGGTATCCGGCAGGTGACAGTTTCCCCCGAGGCACGAAGACCATCAACGAGCGGAACCAATTTCGGATGGAGTTGAGTAGCGAATCTCTTTTTGCCTTTCGCATGAAACGTGATTGTCCGCCGTACCGTGTCGATCCGCGTCAGCGGCACTTCAGTCTCCCTGAGGCGGCAACCCTGGTGGATTGCAATTTCAAAACTGTTTATCATGTGCCCGTAAACCTCAGGGTCCTGGGCAACAAACGCAGGCAGAGCCTCGCGAATATCCTTCTCCTCTTCCGGGGTAATCTCCGGTTTCTCCTCAGCCTCATCTTTCTTGATGCCCAGTTTGGCACAAGGATTGGTTAGGCACCACCCACGTTTCAGCGCCTCCCCCATCGCCACCGAACAGATCCTAACGTCACAAAGGGCCGTGTTGATCGAGACTGGCTCCTCGTTTCTTTTTTTCTGCGCGGCCCTCCATCGAACAAATGATTCAACCGCTTGGTAGTCGAGCGCCCGTGGTACCAGAATCTTGCGCTCCGCCAGAAACAGCCTCCACTGGCTCCAGGCACCCTTTGCCCTAACATAGGATTTTGGGGAGTTTCGATAGTGCATGGCCAGGAAGTCGTCGACCCAAGCTTCCCACCGCTCGGTCGACGCCGACCCTGCGAACGCTTTAGCGTCTCGGGACAATTCATTGGCCTCGTCCTGGGCCTTCCTTCGGCCCATGGGATTGTCGGTGCGGTATACTGTGGCCTTCCAAGCCCGGCGACCGGTCTTTGGGTCCAGATAGGCTATCCACCAACCTGCCGGGAAAGAATTCTAATAAGGAGGCGTATCGGCATAATGCCAGCCGATTGAGGCAAAGCGGAATTACACATTATCGCAAACCATGTGTGCCCACTTCAACCCGCATGTGCCGGAAATTCACTGGAGGGCCGTCTTCCACCATTCGTGCCAACTTTGCCATTTCTTCTCGGACGCGACGATGGTGTCGCCAGGTGCCGGAGCCCAAGCTTCCGTCATGCCCTCCTTGGGCCGTCGCGCAACGGGGTATTCGTTCGCCATTCGATCAAGCAAGGGATGGATTCTAACCCGAACGTCGAATGGCGCCACTCGATAAGCATCGAGGAGGGAATTCACCGTCTTTCCGAAGGCGACTGAGCCGACATCTCCTCGTGACCGCAATACGAGGCTGAGAATTAGGTCTATTCTGTCCGAAGGCAATCCCGGGCGGTCGAGGATTTCAACAATGCTGTGCCGCGCCCCATCCGCGGTGGCTTCGTCCGTGCCGAACGGCGGCAGGTAGCCCGCGACAAGATGAGAAGTACGCCAAAGGTCCATGGAAGACGCGTCCGGCTTTCTCAGGCGCCAGAACGCAATTGCACGCTCACACCGGGGCATGAAAGCACCGGCCAACCCAATCAGAATCAAGCCGACAACGATGATCGCGTAGAGGTTACGCAACCATTTGGCCCAAAATAGAGGGGAATTACTTTTTCTCAGCCCAATTTTCTTCAGCACTACGTCGAGATTGGCTACCTTTTCAAATCCTCCAATCGCAGCCTCATAGACAATCGCGGCCTTCAGGGTCGGATCCGGAGTCTCTTCGATCTTCTTTTCCAGTGCCTGTTTTGCGGCGGCGGCATTTTCTCCCTGCTGTACGGCGATGATTGCTCGTGCATATACCGCGCTGTAATTTGCCTCGTTGGCAAACATCCTAGCCACAACCAACTCACCAAATTTCGAAATGTCCCTTGCGTGCGAAAGCGCGAGGCGACTCGTGAGCCTGTCGACCGCGACCGAAAGATTCGTCAAGACCCCCATGAGTTCTCCCGGCGCCTTGAGGCTTCCCTTGCCGGCTAGGATTGTCGGATATGTAAGTCCAACAAGGAGAGCCGCGAACAAGGAGGTGTCATGGACCGCGCCGGTTCTATCCAGGAACCAGAATAGGCAAACAGGAACAGCCAGATATGCGGTAAGAACGAGCCACAGTGAAGGCAGTCTCCAAAGGTAGACTGTCGTGTCGCCAAGCGACGTCTCCAATCGACCGTAGGCGAGAATCCTCGCAGTGTAGACGCCGCTGATAAAAACTACGAGGTAACAGAAGCGGACGTCGAAATCGGGCGAGAAATCAAGCATCCGGTGGCGTACGATTCTCGGGCACCTCCCTCAGCCAACGCTCAGCTCGCGTTCGGTTTCTTCCCGCTTGGACGGAAACAGGGCCACATAGGTTGACGACAAAGAGCCCGAAGAGACGCCGGACTGCACCGTGACAAGGCCATAGTCCTTCAGATTCTTAAGTGCCTTATCCGCTGCTACGTCGTTGAGACCACTCATGCGAGTGACGTCAAATTTGGAAACGAGGCCCGAGTTGTAAATCACCCGAAGCGCCTTGAGATCATCTGTGCCGAGTGGAGGCATGGTGTAATTATCGCCGATTTGTTCGATTATTCAAGCGGCAATGGATCAGGCGCCCGTTTCCTCAATTCTTCCGGGGCTTAGGTGTTTATCGGATTCGAAGGTTTGTGTAACTCTGCGATTGAGACCAATCCCTTTCACTTGGTTGGCGTCAGAAGGCCCTGGAAGGTTTTCAGCGACGCCACTATCGCCTTCGGGTCCTTTGACACGATGGCCGTGGCTAGACTCAGTCCTGCAGCGACAAGACTGACGGCCTTTTTCAGGTCCGCGACCTTCTCCAGGAACTGGCTAGCCTGCTGAGTCGCGGCGGTCAGCTGGGCAGCGGAAGTGGATGCGGAGTCGAGGTCTAGCACGCCCGCCAACGCTTCAAGGTCATCGGAGCGCAAAAGCAGGTCGAAGACGTTGTCATGGACCTGCTGTCGGTCGTTGGGGTCGAGGTTGGCCCATTGTGCATGAAGAAAATCGGATGTCGTCTGCGCCATATCGCGGAAGCTCTGCGCCAATGTGTCGGCGTCGGCTGCTGTCAAGGGAGGCATTGTTGGATCCTAAAGTTTAGTGTTTCAGTTGCGAATAGAGGGATTTGAGGTCGTCGCTATAGCTCTTTAGCTTGGCGATGGCGTCCTTAGAACTCGGTACGTCGATGTTGTGCGCCAGATCGGCATGCGCGCGGGCGATCTTGTCGAGGGCCTTGGCATAGGCATCGGCGGCTTTCCGCTGACTTTCGATCATCTGGTAGTGGTCGAGCATGACAAGATCGGTCAGGCGGCTGAGCCCTGCGCTGTTCTCGGACTTTGCCTCCCTCACGAACTCGTCGATCCCTAACTTCTCGCTGTCCAGACTTCGCAAATAATAGCCCCTGACGACTGTGTTCATCCTGAAGATCAGGTCCTGGACGGCCGGGTCGTCGGATACCACAAGGTCGTGGATCTTACGTTCGCGCGCATAGTCGGTGGCGATTCGCACGAGTAGATCGGCCGCTGCGACCGAAATCCCCTCCTCTTTTGCATCCATCAGCTTTAGGCTCTTCAAGCCGTCGCCCGCCTGGGCAATCTGGGTGTCGAAGGACGGGACGTTGCCGTCTGCAAGGGCGGAAAGGGCCTTCATGTAGTTCACGAGCACTTGCTGCCTTTGCTCGAACGCCCTCTGTTCCATGGTCTCTTCTGAGAGCCCGTCCTTTCCCGGATCCTTTTGGGCATAGACGTACAAGCGCTGCTTGGTCCCCACCAAATCGTCGGACACCCCCTTGTATCCACTAAGGGTGCCTGCCTGCAGTGCAAAATCGCTGACGGCTGTTAGATTGACGCACGCTGTCAGAAACAGGCAAGGTATCGACGCTATTAGGACACGTGCCAACCCGGCTCGCTGCGGGCGAGTGCTGCGGTCGAAATTCGAAACGCTGTTGGGTATGTTTTGGGAAGGAATCATATGGATCGCTCCTATTGGCGCTGATTTAGGATCTGTTGCTCGATTGATGATATATAGGCAGCTGCCTGCGCCTGCGTCTGCACCTCCTGGTGGGCGCTCCAAATCGCAGGCTGCGATGAGGGCGTTGCGGACATGCCTAGCTTGCACGCAGTGGCGAGCGCCAGGAAGCTTTGCTGGTTGCTGGAAAGGGGGCTTGTCCCCTGGGCGGCGGCTGGAACCGCCGCGTTGGGCGCCACCAAGTCGGCGGGTTCGGCGGGCAGCTGCACGGGTGCGTCGGTGCGTGGGTTCTGAAGGTTCAGGGCCGGCACAAGCGAGTTCGCAGCCTTGTCGCGGCTGGTAAGCGGCTTCATCTCGTAACGGCTCTCAACGGTTGCGAGCACCGACGTGTGGTCGAACACGAGGTTTGGATTGTTGAGGCCGTCGAGAACAGTACCCGCAGCCGTGTATGCCGAAATGATCAGGTTTGGCACCCGTATTCCATATCGATCAAATCCGAACCCGCGTCCGGGAGTGGCATATCGGTAGTCATCGCCCGTGGGCACCGCAGCGGGCGGGACGCAGTGGTCAAAAAAACCTCCGTGCTCGTCAAAGGTGATGATCAGCATCGTATTAGTCCAATAGCCAGAATTGCGGACTGAAAGGTAGACCTGACGGACTAGGTCGTCGCCACGGCGGACATCGTTCAAGGGGTGCATGGAATTGCCGCCCTGGTAGTTGTTGCCTGTGTCGTAGTCGGGTTCGATGAAAGTATAGTGGGGAAGCCGACCGGCTGCAGCGTCAGCAGCAAACATCGTGAAATCGCGGAAGTGTTCCGTCTTGGGATCGATGTACTCAGTCCGTAGACTCTGAATGCCCGCAGTCTGGGGAAGGCCGTCATGGTAGATCCGCCAGTCAAGCCCAGCGCCGCTCAAGCGATCGTAGATCGTGTCACCGTCGAACGAGTAGCCGCGGATCACCTCAAGGTCGTTTGGGCTGTCGGTCAGCCCACCGGAGGTCGCCGCATGGATAAAGAACCGGTTGGGCCATGTCGGCCCGGGAAGCGAGGAATACCACGCATTCGCCACGGCGAACTGCGCAGCAAGCGTGCTTAGCACCGGCATCTGTGCCGGTCGGAAGCACTGCATCACCCTGGCCCCGTCCTGGGCAGACGGCGCTGGGCCTGACGGGGGATTGAGCGCCGAATAAAGGAACCCGCACATAGGTGCGAGTCCGACTGCACCCGGCGGACCGTGGATCTGGCATTGGACGTCGGGAAACTCGTGGCCCGGATCATAAGGCATCGCAAAGGCCGTAGCGGGTGACACGGTAACCGACCCGTTTTCTGGAAGCACCGGATCTATGAGATTGGACTCGTTGCCGTTGAGTCCGCCCTGGGCCGCCTCGTATTGGAAGCCGAAGATATGGTCGAATGACCTGTTCTCCATCATCAGCACGATGAAGTGGTCAATTTGCGCTAAGTTGGCGGGTACGGGCATGGCATCAAAGGGTCGATGGGGGAAGTCCCAGTCTAAGTGCCAGACATTTTGCTGCGAACAGCCCTCTGAAGCCGCCGCCGTAGAGGGCGCGGATTTGGAAGGAGCCATTCTGCTCCGGCGGTCGGAATAGGAAATTCGAGGTCGGGTAAGTCATCATCAAATACTTGGATTGGGCGCAGCTTGGCCGGTTATTAACCGTCGTCGATAACTTTCGATATCTCGAAATTATGATTTCGACTTGAATCAATACTTCCCCTTTTAGGGGAAACCCGCCAAACTCGGGGCCCAATGAGTCACGAACGACCCGGAGACCGCATAAAAGCACTGCGAAGCGATCGCAAATTGACCCAGGAGCAGCTATCCGCTGCAGCCGGCATTAGCATAGGGTTCCTATCCGATGTAGAGACCGGAAAGAGCAATATCGGCGCCGACAAGTTGCTCGATCTCGCCGAGGCCCTGGACGTTACGCTCGACTATTTGATGAAGGGCGCAACGGCACAAGTGGAGCAAAAGGCCGTTCCGCTAGAGTTACCGGCTTCGCTTGTCCGCCTTGCCGAGCAGGTGGGACTCACAGTCAACCAAGCCCGAAGGCTCTTGAGCATGCAGCAGCAGATCGTGGGCTTTCGTCACGACAATAAGAGCACCGACCTCGAAACTTTCGATTGGAACGCGTTGCACAAGTCGGTCAAGGACCTGATCCAATGAACCTGAACCGGGAATCCGATGTCGTCCGGCTCGCAAACACCCTCGGAATATGCGGGCACCCACGTCCCGCCGATGCGATTGTCGAGTATTGTCTGGGTCGCGTGGACGGTTGGATAAAGGAGATCGGCGGCGTAGATTCGCTCTCACAATTGGAGCGGCTTGTTTGCAACAAGCTCCGGCTCAAGTTTGAGTATATAGAAAGTGATGCCGATTATGGTCGGGTCCTGATGGCATACCTCGAGAAGGGCGAGCAAGTGATTCAAGGACTCTTGGATCAGCTGGACTCAGCCACCTTCGGCGCAGTGTTCGAGAGGCGGCACTATGGGTCCAAGGACCGCGACCGTTACGTAGCGGTCATCGATTGCCGCGGCAAGAAGGGCCGGCGCCGATTCTTTACGAAGTGGCACGAAATTGCGCATATTCTCACTCTGAAGCACCAACTCGAGCTAATTTTTCTTCGTGATACGAAGGTGAAAAAGCCCGAGGAGCAGCTGATGGATTTGATCGCCGGTCGGGTCGGATTCTATCCGGCCATCTTCAAGCGGGGATTCCTTGCCGAGTTAAACGCGTACGGGCGCTTTGACTTCGGACTAGTGCAACGCGTCCGGGACAACGTGTGCTCCGAGGCGAGCTATGAATCCGCACTTCAGGCTTGCCTCAATGTCTGCGAAATACCCTGCCTCCTCGTCCGGGTCAGCTACGGCCTGAGCAAGGCAGAACAAGAGTCAGTCGCGGATCCCCAGACCACCTTTCTCCCTGAAAAGCAGCCGATTCCGGTCCTGCGGGCGGTTTCCACACAAGGTAACGAGGCGGCCCAGAAATCCGGCCTTCATTTACATCGCAACATGCGCGTTCCACCGGGCTCCCACCTGTACCGGGCCTTCCAGGAGCATGGGGTCCACGTAGATAATTCGGGAAAAGTACGACGGGAAAGTCTTTCCATCTGGGAACACTCGGACGGTAGCTGCCTTGCAGCCCGCGAGGTCACTATTTATACACGCATGCACGGCGGCACACTCCTGGCGCTACTCGTCGACGAGCGCGAAGCCTGAGAGTCGTGGGCCCAAACTTTCCGCGCCCTTCCCATCTATGCCCATCGCCGATTGGTTTTCGACTTTTTGCGACAACCTTGTTATCAGAAACACGGAGGACATTTCCTCTCGGTGCCACCGAATAACCCGCCGCTTAAATACAGATTTTTGGGCAACCACGTCTGACACGGCTCACAGTTTGTATGCAGGTTCCTACGGACGAAATACAGGAATCGCTGGAATTAGTGACCTCGATGTAATCTTCCGGCTGCCTTATGAGCTTTATCAGCAATATTCGAGCCATGCCGGTAACGGACAATCCGCTCTTCTGCAGTCCATCCGGTCTTCAATTGCGGAGACGTATTCGGTTACAGCTCTAAGAGCGGACGGTCAAGTGATACTTGTTCCGTTTACAGATGGCTTAGTCTTTGAGATAGTTCCGGCATTCCTAAATAAAGATGATAGTTACACCTATCCAGACTCGAATGACGGCGGGAAGTGGCGTTCAACGG
>Ga0302325_10003740_pt1 | contig 35595 bp, 32 predicted proteins | sample Palsa_T0_2_FD_201948 | JGI IMG/M metagenome (GOLD analysis project Ga0302325, IMG submission 201948) | Peat permafrost microbial communities from Stordalen Mire near Abisko, Sweden - Palsa_T0_2 | ecosystem: Environmental > Terrestrial > Soil > Palsa > Peat permafrost | place: Sweden: Abisko...
CCCCCTTCCATATATCCTCCCCCCTCTCCCCAACAATCCCTTTCACGGACTCAACAAGTTGATTCGTCAAGACAGTGTAGTCTGCGAAATACACAGGGCGATCCTGGTACTTGGTTGATGAAGAGAAGATAGCGACAACCGCGCGCCCTGTGCTAGAGAGACGGGACACACAGACGCGTTGGTTGTCGGAGCCGAAGACGGTTATTATTTTATTGGTGGGGGAAAGCCAGAAATATTTCTCTGGGATCGCTGCGCTCATACCATCAATCAACAATCCTCATCTCCTTTGAATAAGTTTATGAAGGACAATCATACCCCAGTCCAAAAGCGGCCATGTAATAACAGTGGTCCACGTCTCCGTCCCCTTGACCTTCTCCTCGAGGTATTTTGAGCGGCTAGCTTTGGCTTGGAGATCTCGAGTTCGTGTGCGTGGGGATTGAATGTGTCGGAGCTGGAGTCGGCGGTGATGACGTGTTTGATGTTAGAGGAGATGATGGCGTTAGTGAGGATGCGGTGGTGGGCGGTGAGGAGGGAGGGATTGAAGGCTTCGATTACGGCGTCTTGGTTTTGGAAGAGAGTGAGGTTGGGGAGGAGTAGTCTACTGTTGCTAGCTGGACGTTGGGTCGGAGGGGGGGTGTTGGGTGCTGAGTGGGAGGCTGCTGTTACGGTGAAGTGGGCTTTGGAGAGAGCATGGACTATCTGTAGGCCGACTTTACCTGTAGCCTGTAGGGGATGTAAGTGGATGTGTTGATGGAGGAGAAAGTATAGGAACACCAGGACGTACGCCTAGCACTATGACGTTTTGATCGTTGTCATGGTTGCAGTAATTTTATCTGTTTCTGGAGAAAGGAAAGATGAAATTGAGTTGACTGATTCACATTGAAATTCGACCAGGCTCATCTCCTTTTGATACAGCTATTCCAGTTTACCCATCCATCCCTTGAAGAACAAGCGTTGTATCTTGTGTTGAGGTCCGCCGTACTCGGCCATCCCGCCCCCATCCCTGCTGAGAAATTGACATCGCAGACCGCGAGGGGGATGGCAAGCGGCCGCATCGCCGCATCTCGCTTCCCCTTTTTGCAAATGAAGGTTGGAAAATGATCTTCACATGGCTAGCACTAGCATCAAGATTTCAAGACACGGCTTCCGCCAGGTAAATGTACCACTGCTACTGAAGCAAGGTTTTGTGTGACTGGTGACGAGAACAAGCCTAAGGAGATGAGAAAAAAATCAAGTACCATGCATTGTATTGGTAGATCGCATAACCCATGTCATAAGTTACAGACCGAAATCTGGCAACTTACGGAGGAAGCATATCTTTGTTTCCTCTGACATTGACATTCGTAAATGAACGTCCGATCAGAGGAAAAATTTCTAGGCGATGCTAGAAATGATATACCATGAAAATTCCAGACACAAACGCCTGGACCATCTCAAATAATGCCTGCAAGCTAGAAGTATACAACAAACTGACAACTCCATTCTCCAAGGCGCCCGCCAATCATGCGTAGATACCCGTTCGCCAAGATCATATACCCTGGCAAGCATTTCGTAGAAGTCGGGAGCAAACGCCATGACTTACAAGTACAAGCTCTGAGCAGCAACAATATCTCGTCTGATCTTCGAAAGCGATTCCTCAAATTTCAGAGCAAGTTCATCAGAGCCCATGACTTTACCGGCTTGTGCCATTTGTCTGAGCAGTTCCTCAAGGCGGCGGAAGAGGCGGATGAGTGATCCTTCGTAGACATCTGTCATTTTACTGTTGGAAGTGTCAGCTGTAAATGATTTCTTACCAAACTCGGAGCACAGGGGACAACGTACCAGATCTCCGCGAAGGACTTGCCATGAGCCCATGCAAAAACAACTTCCATGAGCTCAGACTTAAAGCTTTCCACATACTCTTGCTCGTTGACATTCAACTTACTCTCCTGGCTCACCTTGGCGATGGTTCTTGCTTGCTGCTGAATTTCTCTAAAATGTTTGGCTAGCTCCTCCTTTAAAGGCGGGGCTTGCTGGCTTTTCTCCTCGAAGATAAAGCAGGAAAGTACTGCAGCGCAAACTTCTGGAGAGAGCTCATTGAAGAATCGATTGAAAAGAAGCTCTGAGAGAAGAAGTTCATGGCCGTCACCCGTCGATGAGATCTCACATGCGACACGGGCCTTGAGCTCAACAACCTCTTGATCATTGATAAATCCGAGCCGTCGCAGCACACGCTTTCGGGATTTAAGCTCGTCGAGCTGCATGATGCTCAACGCCGAGGTAATCGCCTTCTTCTTTTCCTTGATCTTGCGACTCATTTCCATCTTGGTTGCATATTGATTGTATAATTCCGGGAGTCGTGGTGAATTGTGAAGAGGATTCGACAATAGCCGAGATTCAAGGACTTCGATTTTGCGGAGAAGCTTCTTGAACGAATCATCCGTGATTCCCATGTTTTCGATTGGGTCCAGAATTGCAATTCCATCCGGGAATCGACGCTTGACTTCCTCTAAAGACTTCCGAACATTATTACGTTGGTCGGCGGGGTGAAGGTCTTTGGGCAAGAATATGCGAACATGACCAATAGCTTCAATACATGAAAGTAGAACAGGGACAACTTCCATCTTGCCTTTCTCACTTTCAGCGGGAGGCCGGATACCAGTTAGAACTTCGCCTTGAGCCTGTGTACCAATCGAGGAGCTATCGGACACGTTCAACAGCACATCAAGAACGTATGACTGTTGTGGGGGGTATTCTTCGACACTTTGGCCCTTGGCAGGTCGGCGTGGCGTAAATTTCACAACTGCACCCCAACCAAAGTCCTGATCAAGATATTTAATATGCACGACACGGCCAGGTTGCATAAACTGCAAGCAATAATTAGGATGGTTGATGACATCTCGCATGTCCTTGGTGTATGAAGTCAGTTGTTGTCGCAGGTCATAGTACTCCTTGATGGTTGCTTCATCGGAGATCTCGACACCGTCTCGCTCTAATTGTAGTTGTTGAAGTTCCTTCTCCAGACCAGATACGCTGGAGGTGTTCTGGAATTGGTAGAAGCAATGCTCAAGCATAAACTCAGGAGATATACCTTCAACCCGCATCAAGTTGAGGATCATATTGTAACCGAGGTAGAATGCTGAGTTAAGCTTATCTTGTTCTCCTCGAACGATCTCCTTCGCTGTAGCAGGCTCCATCTTGCTGTTGATCATCATGATGACAATACCTCTGTCATCAAGACCTCTTCTTCCTGCTCGACCAGACATCTGCACAAATTCTGAAGGTGTCAAGTGCCGCATACTAACGCCATCAAATTTCTCAACGCTGGTGAAAACAACCGTCTTTGCCGGCATGTTTAAACCAATTGAGAATGTTTCTGTAGCAAACAACACCTTGATCAAGTTCTCTTGGAAGAGGATTTCGATAGTCTCCTTCAAGATTGGTAATAATCCTGAATGATGAACTCCAATACCACGACGTAGGAGAGGCAGAATATGTTGAATTTGGGGCAGAGTCTTGTCTTCATCAGACAGAGACTCGATAGCGCTCTCGAAAACCTTCGTAACCATAGCCTTTTCTGAATCATCGTTGAAAGCCATAGAGCTCATCTGCAATGCATAGGCCTCACACTCTCGTTTGCTGAAACTAAAGACAATAACGGGGTTGTAGTGCTTCAACATGATCATACGGACGATCTTGTAGATGTCTCCATTATCCTTGTTGCCGCCCTTATTCGTCTTCTTGTCCCTACCTCGGCCTTTTCTCTTAGCGTCGATATCTGCAGGGTCTGCTCCTTTCTTATCTTCGATAGTTGCCATGGCCTTTTGGAAGTTGTCTTCCCGGAAATTTCCTTTCTCATCAACGATCAAGTGGATACCATCAGCTCCTGCAGGGAAGAAGTAATGTTGTAATGGCGTAGGTCGGAAATCTGTGTACACAATATGGCATGGCTGTTGATGTGTTTTGGTGATCCACTCCGCGAACTGCATGGCATTGGGAATGGTGGCAGACAAGAAAACATATCGCACCTTGTCTGGTAACAAGATGATTGTCTCTTCCCATACCACACCTCGAGCCTTGTCTCTCATATAATGAATCTCGTCGAATACCACCCAAGCAACCTCGCGCATGATCTCCGAGCCTCGATACAACATAGATCGCAGAATCTCTGTTGTCATGACAAGGCATGTGGCCGTAGGATTGATCGTCACATCTCCAGTCATGAGTCCAACATCTCCAAACTCTGCAGCAAATTCTCGGTATTTCTGGTTGCTCAAAGCCTTGATCGGACTTGTGTAGATAACCCTCTGGTTGTTTTTCAAACTCTGAGCAATGGCATATTCGGCAACCACAGTCTTTCCTGCACTTGTATGCGCCGAAACAAGCACACTTTCTCCCCGCTCTATTGATGCAATCGAGACTTTCTGGAAAGGATCTAATTCGAAGGGCCAAACACGCGCCGGCTTCTCGGGGGATTTGTGTTGCGAAATTGGGACGTAGTCATACTCTGGAGGCAGCGAGACTTGATGCTGGATGTTGTGCTGAATCACAAGAGCTCCGTCATCTTTAGCCTGTAAGCCCGCCGAAGCTGCAACTTCTCTCGATTGTTCGGTCTGGAAAGTATCCGTAACAACTGGCTCTGCTTCCTCTTCTCTGCGCCTCCTCTTGGTTTCTTTCTTTTCTACGAGGATATTGCTATCTTCCTCCGCAGCTTCTACCGCCTGTTCGGTATCTACCATCTCCGCATCTCCATCTTGATCCTTCTTTACATCTCCATTCGCGGTTCTTTTCTTGCTCTTGTCCTTTTTCTCTTTCTTTGCTTTCTTGGGCTTCTCAGGAATTTCGCTCTGAGGCTTGTCGTCGAAGACATCGAAGAGGTCGTCCATTTTGCCTATGGTCCTAGCGATTTCATGAACGATTTCCAGTTGCAACTCATCGATAAAGGTAGCGGGGCGTAAATTCGTGAAAAGTGATTTGATTTTTGTTCTCCCGATCTTCAATATTTCTGACATCTGAACTTTTTGGCTTAGCGCAGAAAGACCCCTGCCTAGCGCGCTTTTCCGAACAGGCACAAGCTCTTTCCAACATCGAACCACTCGATCCTCCTGAACCAGACAATTCAGTTAATTAGATCCTCATAGTATGCATCTACAATGCCAATTGATACGATTCAGAGCTGATGAACACTAGATGCTATCACGAGCAGCAATTCGTGCGTCTTCCACGACCTCCATGGTCGCCCGCCGGGGCTTCCACTCCACCCGCGCCCAAATGTCATCACCATACCATTACCCTGAGGGACCACGAAGCAACATTCCGTTCAACCCATTGACGAAATGGTTCGCTCTGAGATACTGGACCTTCATGTTTGTTGGGTTCTGTACGTGATCGCAAAGTCCTTGCTTGGTTACCACTAACATATCACAGCCGCTCCCTTCGGCGTTGCCGTCTGGCAGACATACAAAGACAAGTAAATGGGGATTTGGGTCTTGGGGAGATAGTACATGGTTGTAGATATTAGAAGACATCGATAGGGATAGGGTTGCAAATGGATTACCCTGAAACATCGTCCTCAATCACATCACTCTCAGTGCATAAGTTTCGTGATGAAACTTCTGCTCAAGCTTGCATGCTTAGGATATCGAGTGAGGGAAATAAGGGTTTCGTCCACGATTGTAGTGCTCAGGTCACAAATGAGAATCGCTCTCGAAACTATCGTCAACTCCATATATTTTGCCAAAAGCCCGGACGCCATTCCATCCCTTCCCTTCCCACAAAGCTCAGAGTTTTACCCTCGTGTCAAATGTATGCCTATCAAGTGCCTGGAAGTCAAAGCACCCCTCGAAGTCCGTCTTGACAGTCATCAACTCATCAATTCCCTTCTGCATGTGATCCGGGTTGTTCCCATTGAAAACCAGCACACTGGCCATCAATACCCATTTGTTCTCGGTATCAAAGGGTATCAGAGACTCGTAAGCTGGCAGCCGACTCCTGATACTCGGTGTTGATTCCGTCTCATTCGGAGGTAGCTGTAAGTAACGACTGAAATCGAAAACCACGTTTCCAAGAACAAATCGATGGCATTCCTGGATGATTTCTTTGGTGAATCTAAAGCGCATCAATGTTTGTCTTTAGACATAACTTTTGAAAATTACCTATGATTCATGGATTTTAGGGTGGTACAGAGATCCCTCTCATTCTCGATGTTGATAAATAATCGGCTGTTGACTGGCCTTACACCGGCTGGATCGGGAAGATCTGTCCACCGAAGGCTTCCTGGAAGCTGATCACAGTCTGTCACTCTGGAAAATGTGTTAGAAGCAGACTTGAAAATTAATGCGTACTCCACATCCCAGAAATCCATCAAAGGTTAAATATTAACTCACATATCGTCCTTCTTGGTACTATCAATATCCTCTCCATCTGAATTCTCTGTATTTTCGACCCGGCCAAACTGATCTCGATCAACATCATATATCAGGGTAATAATGTATGATTGCCGAATGAGCTGCTCGTGCAAACTTCGCCAGAATGGTTCCTTGACTGGCTGCTGTCTCTGAAGGAACTTTGGATCAATCCCTTGAAGGTTGCGCGTGCGTGGGCCTTCCCACATCAGTCGACGACGAATGAGGGTGACCGGCTTCATGCCGCAGTAACCCTGAAGGATACGTAGCGCCCTCTGGAGATCTTCATTTGCGACTTGAGTTGAGAGGAAAAGCTCGTGCATGTTGGCTGTGCTTGGGCTTGGTTTATGAGAGCTTGCGCCGAGCCAGAATAGGCTGTGGTGGCTAATTTCAAGCTTTGATGTAATTGTCAAAGACACTGAATAAATCGGGCGACGAAGAAAGTTTGAGGAAATTTCAGGTGTTTTGTACTCAGATTCGTTCGTAAATGTTTCCTCGACGAATCCTCGCGTGCCTTGAAAAGCTCAAATTATTTGAGGACATTCACCATGAAAGGAGTGCAACGGACAGTGTTATTGTTCGAGAAACCATGGCATTCTCTCAACCCAAAAGCCCTAAGTCAACGCCATTGTGAGTAGAGTATAAAAGGTTAAAATTTTAGGTATTTAAGCTATGTCACAATTGTCGTCGTAGATAAAGACATCGAAGAGTGAGAGCAAGGCTGAAATGTGAACGTTCCTCAGTAAATTTCAGCCAATCAGGCCATCCGTGCGGCCCCACATTCACCTCAGCTCCAACCTCAACCTCGTTACTTCGTAATCTCCAGAGATGTCATCACAATAACCAAGATTCTCTACTTATGCATTCACTAAAAGCTTCACTCAATCTGTGTGATACAAGCTGTATTCATACAGTTTTTCTGTTTAAAGGAGTATGAAATCCCATCATTCCTGCACGCAATAGATTCTTCGGAGGGACATTAGGAGACTGCTCACAAAGCTATACATTTTAAAAGTTTACTCATCTCAATAGTCATATGAACGGAATTTCTCGAGGATATCCCTAGAAATTTGGGTAGAAAGAGCCATCTTCTCCGTTCCATAGTTTGCTGTCGGTACATCGAGTTGATGATCGGCGATGTCAACCTTGGCTTCCAATCGGCCCTCTTCATGAGGAACAATTCGAAATTCATGGATGTGTTGGAATTCCTAAACATCTTCGGTAGTTTTATATTCGTACGATTTCAGTTATGCCTACGAGCTATCTGCAGCCAGCAGTCTGCAATCATTAAGGAGTTCCGAGGTATGAGACTTTAAGCTTGAATTTAGTTCTTTCAACTCGCGCTTCCCCACAAGAAATCTACCCCTGACTGGTATAGTACCTATTAGTTTCGAATACTATGCCTATTCAAAGCAATGCCCAGAGTACATGCTGTTGAGCCGCATGGTTTAGTCCCTTTTCACCCCTAGTAAATTGCTGAGATCAGCGAGGATTGACAATCGTTTAATGAAAAAGGAGCCCTAAAATCCTTTCAACAAGTGGTGCTGCGGATGCAGGGTTACTTGCGAGATAGAGTTGACTTCTAGGACTAAATCGGGGGCAGAAACTTCTGCAAGTCAAATTCTCGTTTTCGTGAACTAGGCTTTTTGTGTATTCAGTCTGATAATGGAGGTTTGGTGATACCGCAAAGCGTCTCACAGGATCTCTAGGATATCCGCACGATGATGTCTACTGCGAGTTGTTCGTGCAGAATAGCGACTATTAGTCTTCCTGAGATGTTTTGGTCAAAGGGATCGTCATTCCAGTATCCCGCCATTGTGTATTAAGTATATATACTCCATCGATGCCAACTTTTCCCTCCCGTTTTTACATCACACAATCCACTCGCTCATCCATTAAGACTACCATACCTAATTCATCTCTCACAATGATCGTAATCAAGAATATCCTTCTATTTGTCTCGGCTACTACGGCGCTCATCATCCCAAAGCGAGATACCAGTACCATCCTCAGCGACATATACACCATCGATACCAACGTCAAGGCTCTCATCTCTACTGTATGCATATTTTCGAGTTTATTTTCCCCTGTCTGAATATCCTACCAGTTGTGGCACGTTCAAACGCCTTCCCCTCCGAAAGTCTAGGTGGTTGTGGGATATTGAAGTGTCGTAATCAAGCAATACTGACTCTGAGATCGTCTAGGAAAATGGATATAGCGGCGAGCTTTTCGGTGCTATCCCAATCGCCAACGCCGAAAGCACACTCGACAAGTCCATCCAGCAAGGAACCACCGATGTGAAAGCAACATCTCAACCTTCCTCAGTAGATTCGAACTCAGTTGTCGCCGCCATCTAGAACTTGACTCCTGATTTTCAGACATCTCTTTAGGCGGTTCAGAGCAAGAAAGCTGGATTCGCAGCCACTGGTCTCACGTCCACCGTCCAGAATGATCTGGCTAGCTTGAAGTCGGACACTGATTCATTTGCGAATGCTCTCATTCCCGTAAGTGTTTCATTTGAGGCATCCAACTATTTTAGCTTGGCGGAACTAACATTGCTTTCCAGATCGCCTCAGCTAATACTAAGGATCAAGCCAACTCAGAGACGGCAACCATCGACGGCTACTTCCAAGCCGCAATAAACGCCTTCATCTAAAGGATTTTTTGGGGGGGAATACGAGGTTGAGAGAGACGTGTTGGACCTTTTTGGATCTGAAATTGCCTGCGAATTTCTAAATGCCTCTCTAGGTAATGTAGAGGCAGACAAGTAACGTGACGAGACAGAGAAAGGTGGACAGTTCACACGAGAATCTTCAAAGCTTCCAAGTCTAAAAACAGGGGGGGAATGAATTCCAAATTTCGTCTTCCAGCACATATGAACTTTCACGTTGTGATGCAAGAAATTTCTAGATGCTAAGATCAATATCATGTGCTGAATGTCGAAAAGTGTTTGGGACATTCAAATGTTCAAACCCAGAAGGCTCGTAGCCGTCAACCTCGGTCAGCCACCTGATTTACCAACGAATACAGTATCGGTTGCATGAAGCGTGGGGGTGCTTCCTGCACTGCTGTACCAAATCAATGGTTTGCTGTGCTGCCTGCATGCGCTGATGCGAGCCTTTTCTGCGGAGACATGGATAAGGTGGCCTCACAGGGCGCTTCGACTGGTCGCTGAATGGTGGTATCAGGCCATGGGGGGTTACTGTAGCAGTGGGGAAGCAACACTTCGGAACGAGCCGCCGTTATCAGAAGAAATGAGTCGATTTTTGCTTGCTTGGGGACGAATCAGATTATCCCGTTCCCTGCCCGCACCTCGTGTACTGCAAAGAGTTTTCCGGGGAAGAAAATCGACGTGGCTTACTGCGAAAGGGGTGTGTGTGAAAAGTTCTGCTTTTGAAGAAAGCGTTGCGAATTTTCATACTGTACTGTAACTGTGCGAAGTAAAACTACCCGAAATCGGCTAAACCCCCATCTTCACAAAGCTCCAAGCGAGAGCCACAGCTTTGAAGGTCGGCCAGGCACGTCTTTCTCAAGCACGCCAGGCTATTTATTAATGAGCGTCCACTCCCTCCCACCTTTACACACAACATCCACATCATCATACAAGGAGAAATTGACTGCAAAGCTTCGCCAGCAGGACTCTAGACACCATTGCCAGCTTCATCTACCAATTTCCCTCTCCAACTCCACCTCCAAGATGTTTGCGACCAAGGTTCTCCGTGCTTCCGTGGCTGCTGAGCGCACGCCCATGATTAAGTTCATTGGCAAGCGCACAATCCCATGTAAGACTTTTTGACACTTCTCTAGATTGCTCATCGAATGGCAAAGCTAACAGGTACATAGCTTCCATTGACCACTCTCCCCACGCACACCCAGCATCTCCTTCCCACGAGCTCCCCGCGGACTGGACCAGCGCCCCGAAATCCTCCTCTTTCTCCTCCTACAGACAACAAGCACAGCAACACGGCCCCCTCGGTCGTGCAAAGAGCGGCGGTGACGGCAGCCTTGGCTCGATGTCTGGACATTCCCTTGGTGCCGTAGCTCCGGCAAAGGGCGAATACTTCGATCGCAACGAGCTCCCCGCACGATTCCGACGAACACCAATCGATCTTGCAGAGATTGATGCCATTGAAACCGGCGGAGCTACACTAGTCTGCTGAGCAGCTATCTATTTTGAAGACAAATACTATACAAAATATGCGAAAAAGCAAATATACCCTACGAGAGCCCGAATTGCTTTTCTTCTGTCATGGGATGATAGGATGAGCACAATTATGGGCTCTGGGGTGATGTGTTGATTCAAGAATGGCTGACAGCTTGGATTGAGGGCATCTCAGAGATAAGGGCTCAGCTTGGGATCAGAAGGACAGGAAAACTTGGTGTTTGGAGGGTTTTGGCATTTGGAGCTCTTTCTGCTTATGATTTAAAATATTATGGCATAATCCACACCTTTCAGCAGTGTTAATGGGATTTTGAACAGGCTAGATTACTCTCCAGAAACTCAATCGAATCGTGTTCCCTTGAGTCTTTCGTGTTCCAATGCTTCCTGAATACCATTGGAAAAGGAATAGTGACACAATAATAAATAGACAGGTACGACGTCGTACGTTTTAATTGCTCAATTGCTCAATTAATGAAGAAATTTTGTATTTACCTTCGCAGTAAGAGGCTTGCACGCAAGGCTTCCAATCAGCTCCCAACTCGCTTCATCCCTGAAGTCGAAACGTAGCCTTCTCCAATTTACCAGAAACTCCACCACCAAACACACAATCTTCAGTGACATCTCAAATCCAGAAACAATCCCAGAAAATGTGACACGGCCACAAAGCCACTCATCATGGCTCAGAAACCTCTCAATGACGGCCCTCTCGAGATCGAGGAGTTTGACCAGGCAAATAACCTGGTTGCAACGTATATTCGAAGCCCGGCAACAGATTCGGCCAGTAGGATTGATGTCATTGTATAACCCCCCATTTGTTCCGTCTAATTAGAACTGGATCCTGATTTGTGGGATAGCTTCCCAAGAATTCAAAAAGCTATGCTAGGAGCATCTTGAATGCTTTCTTGCCCGCGGGGTACCCTCACAGTGTGACAAGTGATTATCTTGAGTGAGTTAGATGATACACATTATATCTCAAGAAATCTCTTATTAATTGTTGATAGATATCAAATCTATGTAAGATTATATTGAAGCCTGCAGAGAGTCTTGAGTTGATCATGTTAGGATTCTCTCCAAGCCTTCTCAAGCTCAATCGCAGGGATGCTATCCTCGAGGGCAGTTCTTGAAGGTGAGACTCTCCTCACAGCTAGTTGTGCGATACTCACCCATCACAGGCATTGGCGTCGGGGACTCACATGCTTCCCCAACCGCAGCTCTGCTCCTCACAGTCCTGCAGGAGAGCATGGGTCGTATCGCCACCATTCTATTCGCACACAGACTCGGAACATCGCTCGAGCCAGAGTGCAAGATGTACCGCCTCGCTGCTGATATCTTCAACGACGCTGCTATGCTTCTGGACTGTCTCTCCCCCGCATTGCCGAAAGCATCGAGGGTAGCTTTGTTGAGTCTGTCAAGCATTCTTCGTTCACTATGTGGAGTTGCAGCTGGAAGTTCCAAAGCGTCATTGAGTGCTCATTTTGCAACGCAAGGCAATTTAGGAGAGCTGAATGCTGTAAGTCAATCCTTCCCCAGATAAGGGATGCAGACTGACGTTTCTACAGAAAGACTCAAGTCAAGAAACCATCATATCCCTCATGGGAATGCTGGCAGGAAGTCTCGTCGTCTCCTATGTATCCTCCAAATGGGCAACTTGGATCGCAATGATCTTTCTTCTAGCCATCCATCTTGGAACAAACTATCTTGCAGTCAGAGCAGTCTGCATGCAAACACTCAACCGACAACGTGCTAATCTTGTTTTTTCGAGCTTACTAGAGCAGCTTGCCAATGGTAAGACGAGCGACAGGGGCACGAAAAATCTACCTCGGTTAGTATATCCTACACCAGAGGGAGTGCGTCTTCAAGAAAAAGTCTTCGAGAGAGACGGTGTCCTGAGATGGCAAGGAGAAGTCCTCGGCTATTGCAGACTAGGAGTTGATCTTAAATCCATACTTAATTGCTTCGGCGTCCCTGATCAAAAGACTGGCAGCCACAGCGGCTCTCAAATGCTTCAATTTTCTGAGCTTTTAGGCCTGTTCAATGGTTGTGGGTACATCGTTTGGTATGATGAACCGCGGAGGACCTTTGTAGTCGCGCTAGAGGAAGATGCAGGCCCTGTCACTATGCTGAAGGCTTGGATGTTTGCTCTTTATTTTGCGAAGTTCGGTGAAAGAAAAGAGGATGGATCTCTGATCGAGGCAATGAAGGATACGAGATCATACTTGTCGCAAATTGAGGATGACTTGATTCAGAATGTTGGACAGAAATGGGATCTGGACATTTCAGCTATGGAGACGCAGTCTGGAACGAGAATCAGGATGAAGAACAAACGATAGCTGTAATCTTCTTATAGTAGAATCGAGGCAGCTTTTTAGTCTCCTGAGCTTCCCCTCAAAGTCTTCACAAGGCACGAACAATGACTTCAAATGATTGCAATTAAAAAGTGAGATCTATCTGTATACAAGACTACTTCTATATAAATACAACAGTCGCAAGTCGTTCATTACACATCAGTCATGATCCTCTTTCCTTATCGTAATGTCCCAGAAAACACCAACATAACTACCAACAACCATTAAGACAAGGAAGGATTAACCTTGATGTGTAAACCAACCGTGAGTAGCGAAATAATCCTCAGTAGACGGTGGGTTTTTGTTCCGCCTATACACTCTCCCATAAACCTCCCAATTCCACCACAGCTCCTCATCCGTCCGGTATGGGTTCTGCGCTTCTCTCATCTTCATGACGTCTTGCTCACGCCAACAATCCCTCAATTCAAAAACGGTTGGCGGCGTTGGCGGCTCCACAGGCGCAGGCTTGTATTTCTTGGGATAGTATCTTCTGTACACACGGTGCAAGCCCGCGAGCAGGACGCCTAAGCCGAAGAGACTGACACACAGGAGGACTGCGTCGTTCTCGTTGAAGGATTGATTGGCGTGCTGGGTATTGGGGGAGGAGGAGCGATGGTACTGGTAGGAGCGGGGCTAGTCACGTAGGGTTTGTTTCACGAGGCGGAGTGGTTGTGGTTTGGTCTGTCGATGGAGTCGGTGTTACAGTTGTTGCTACTACTGCTGGAGAAGAGAAGAGTTGTCTGGCGATTATGGGTGCAGGAATAATGAGATGATTGCGCTCTTTAATCGCGTTGAGATGAATGGCATGGCCATTGGTAGTGCTTGCGAAAATGGAGAGTATTGCAGTAAGAAGTAGGAGAGACTTCATGTTCGAAAAGAAAATGTTTCTTAGTACAGAATGAGAATTGAGAATACCTACTGTACGGGCCGAGATATATACACATTCCGAAGCTTTGCATGTAAGAGTATCGAAATGCCATCACAAGATGTAAATCGGACTGAACCCAGCCGGATAAGGCTATATGCGGCACAAAGCTGGATATTTTCGTCGCAAGGCATCCAATGGAATTTGATGTGAAAGTTTCAACCTATCAAATCTGTGCGGCTGAGCCTGGATTGTCCAAAAGCGGAAGGGGCAGTTTGAGCCGCAAGGCAGTTTTCGTCAGATGAGAGCATATTTAGCTTTGTGTAACAAGAGGTGTGCGGATCTCAGAGTCGCATATGTCAATGAGTTGTCTCGAATTCTTCAAGCTTTGATGCCTTGGCCAAGCCTAGAAATTTGTTGTGCTTTCGTCGCGAACACTATTCAGTATATAGGTACACTTTGGCAGAACAGAACAATTCTACATCATTGAGTTGACGATAACAAAGCTTAACGTAACACAGATTTCCATTAAAGAAAGGCGTAGTAAGATGGATGCTTCCAATAAGACAACAAATCAGACGAGGGATAGAAGCCATTACGAGTAGTTAAGATATAAAATCATTAAACTTCAAAAAACTTCTTTGAAGAGAAATGATAGCATGAGAAATCGGGGGTGAAGGGCCTCTTTTATTACCTCAACCAAGATCGTTCTCCCCCTCCTTTAGCCAAGATCACTTCTGCCGCTGTAGCTGCTGTCTGAACCAGGCAACTAGAAGGTGTGCACAGCCTTCCCATTGCCAATGCCTGAGCTTCGTCATTACGGCCAGCCTCCCTGGATATTTCGATCCTAGAGCCTCTTTGAAGTGCAGATCCTTCAACCAGATACGGTCTTTAAGTCGCACGACTTGCACCTACGGCCGTTGACGCACAAGAACTGAGCGAGGATTTTTGAATGGTTCCAGCGGTACAGCACTGTCCAAGTGACTCCTTCCCCCTGAGGCTAAACAAGACCTCAATGCAGCTAAGCCAGACCCAATGCTCTTGCTCCTCGCATTTTCCAACCTTCCCAAGTATTCAACTTCGGTCTTACGTCCAAGAAGAAGTTTAACTTCCCATTCCCCTTTCCCTCATCTCTTCCAGCGTAGAAATCGATCACATATTCTACTCTCGTACCACACCTATCTACAACCCAATCATGCCGATCAAAAGGAGGAGTATATCCCAATAAAGTATTAAATCTCGCCTTCGGACTCATAGTCGTTGATAATCCAAGGAAAGAATGTAATCTCGGGCCTCCACATCTGTTTTTATTAGCATTAACCGTGACAATGAGATAGCAATCCATACTTCTCCTCACTTCCCCACGGCCGTTCCCATTCTTTAATCTCTTTCCACGCTCTCTCATTAACTGCATTATGAATTGGTACGATGGTCTTCATATCGCTCGCATCGCTACTATAACCCTTCCTCTTCATAGCCTCAAAGAACATTTTCTCAGAAGGATATATCCAATTTCCACCCTCACTGACGCCACTTTCCTTCTCGCTATTCGCAGGTTTGGCACCTTCGTCTCGATTAACCGGTGAGGCACGGGGAATCGTAGATATTTCGCGGTCAACGCCCAATGATTTGGGGGCATCGGATGGAGCCGTGGGGGTGGTAAATCTCGAGAAAAGTCCCTTTCGGGGAGGAGGTGTCTGGTCGATTGTGCTGGAATCGCAGCTATTTCCTTGGCTAGCAAGACTTGCCTCTTTCGTCGCGCCTGGAAAGGCCGCTATTCTTGAGGGATTCGCTTTGAGCCATGCTGCACGCGTAGCCGGATCAACTGGGCAAGCTTCTACTGGAGTTTCCGTGTCTTTCGCCATTTTGTTGCCGGACGAGAACGCGTCGAGAAATTCGATGATGGCTTCATGCATGAATTTCGTGGTCCCTGAATGTCGGGGAAAATCAAATCGCCGATTGGTCGAGGTTGACCGCTTCCATTTTCGTCGTACAACACAAACCTCAAGATAAAAGGACGACAATCCGCTCTTGACACTTGTCTGAAGTTCAATTACTGTTGCACAGATTCGAAAAGCATCGCAGACAGTAATTGAGCTCAGAAAATGGCAGAAATCTACCAAGCAAGCACGACTGCTCCAGTCAACATCGCAGTTGTCAAGTAAGACCCCTCCCCCACATATCACAAAATACTGACAGGTCCAGGTACTGGGGAAAACGAGACCCAAAGCTCAACCTCCCAACCAATTCCTCCATTTCCGTAACTTTGTCCCAAGCCGACCTGAGAACACATACCACAGCCGCCTGTTCCTCCTCCTTCACCGAAGACAGCCTCCTCCTGAACTCCTCTCCCCAAGACGTGAGTGGTGCCCGCACCCAAGCATGTTTCCGTGAACTTCGCTCTCTACGCTCCGCCCTCGAATCATCCAACCCATCTCTTCCCAAGCTCTCTTCCCTACCGCTCCGAATTGTCTCTGAGAACAACTTCCCTACCGCCGCTGGGTTAGCTTCCTCAGCTGCCGGCTTCGCGGCTCTCGTTCGAGCAATTGCAAATCTCTACGAACTCTCCTCCTCTCCGACTGATCTCTCACGAATCGCAAGACAAGGAAGTGGCAGTGCATGCCGGTCCCTATTCGGCGGCTACGTAGCATGGCAAATGGGCAACAAAGTCGACGGCTCAGACAGCGTCGCCGTCGAAGTCGCTCCGGCGTCCCACTGGCCCACCATGCGCGCCCTGATCCTTGTTGTATCTGCAGAGAAGAAAGGTGTGAGCAGTACATCTGGCATGCAGATCACAGTGGGGACGTCTGAGCTTTTCCAACGCAGAGCAGAGGTTGTGGTGCCGAAGCATATGGAGCTGATGGTCAAGGCGATTCAAGAGAAGGATTTCGAGACCTTTGGCAAGGTGACAATGATGGAAAGCAATAGTTTCCATGCTACGTGCTTGGATACTTTCCCGCCGATTTTCTACCTGAATGATGTTAGTAGGGCAGCGATTCGGGTGGTTGAGGATATCAATAGGAAAGCTGGGAAGATTGTTGCGGCGTATACGTTTGATGCTGGACCAAATGCTGTGATCTATTTCGAAGAGCAGAATGCGGACTTGGTGGCGGGTCTGTTGAAAGGTGTGCTTGGAAGTCTTGATGGTTGGCAAGGAAGAGATATCAAGGTGCAAGAGGCAGTTGACGTAGATGCTCGAGCTGTGGAGGTACTGAAGAGTGGAGTTAGCAGAGTCATCTTGACAGCTGTTGGGGAAGGCCCCATCAGGACTGAAGAGTCATTGATTGCGGCGAACGGTGAGCCCCTGAAAAAGTAAGAAAAAAGTCAACTGTTTGGTCATAGAAAGATATCCCTATAGCATGCTTTGGTCTTGTCTTCGCCTCAAGCCTGAATTTAATAGTCACATCATTTTTCATTGCTATACATTTACCGTCCAAGCTGCTTGTCTCCCAGATCTCCAGCTATGCGCCATGTCCAGAACCAGAGGGAAGTGTCCCAAATCCCTTTAGAGATCGGTAAATCCACTCAGAATACGATTTCTCCTTGCTATAAAATCAGGAGCTAACGAAAACAAAAATCCTTCGTCCATTTCCAATTCGCCATGACTGATCTCGAGATCTCGAAGGTACAGCCAGAGTGTAGAATACGATTATCTCATAGCTCAATCTCTTCCAAGAGATGCTACTACAACCACAAACCGTGCGAGCTTTTTTTCCAATCGCTTGAACTTTGCACGTTCATTTTCCAATCCTTTCATCAATGCCCGAACAATGCCATCATCTTTCTCTACCATCTTGACTTTAGCGCGCTCTTTCTCAAGTTCATCAAGCGTGGCATTCTGAATCTTCTCTTGTAATAGGATTCTCCCAAGAAAGTGATCTCCCTCTCCTTAGCAGCCGATGCTTTATCCTGTGCGGTGATCATCTTTAGGAGGGGCTTGGTGTATTCGTCCTTGTAAATCTTTTCCAATCGATCCACCTGCTGTTGGGGCTTGGTGTTCTCCTCGGCCTCGTTAGCTACACATTTCTCCAACCACTCAATACTTTTACTCAGCAACTTAACCTGTTCTTTCGTGAAGAGAATAACTTCCCTGAAGACTACGATTGTATCTTTACCAGATTCGCTCTTGTCCAACTTAGATCAAAAGTTTGGGAATTGTTAGTAGAGTGAATGCCCAATTGTAAAATGTTCCTGAATCTGCTCCTTAGTGCTATAGTCAACCTTGAGCAAGACAAGCACTTCGATGCACCACAATGCTGGTTACAATAACTCAGCACATTACTTCATTTTTCCAACACTTTACAAATCCTCAGTGTTTACGCCATATCAAGCCATGAATACGGCATAAACTGAACTGGAAGCGGTAAAAAGTTGAAGATGGAAGAAGTTTTTCGCAGCTTCATTAAATCCTGCGATAGACCGGCTGCATGTTAACCACAATTGTAAATAAAAGAATCTTTAGGCAAAATCTCATCTTTAAATATGGATAGAAGGTGAAAGATTCTAATTTAGAATAGGCACCTCCTTTTCACTATTGGGTCACGTGCCGTGGGCTACCAAATGAATTTGCAGGCCACAAACAACATTTGCTTCTGCGTGCCCAATTCTTGAGTAAACTCAAGGAAGTTTGTGACACTTCAGCAGTTTCGGAGACCTCATTATTACAATGGAATCAAAGGCCGTGCGCATGCCAATGGATTCCCGGCATCTTTGAGACCAATCAGGGGTTTGCCACCAAAACTATTGCATTATGTACTTTACTCAAAAAGACGGTTCCTAGAGACACATTTCTTCACTTCTCTGAATGTGTTATCTGCCTGCCATAGATGTCCTCACCGTCATCTTCTTATACAATATAATTTTACTCTCTTTCGACAAAACAATGTCCAGCAGCTCTTGTAACTTCCGGAGTTACCTGTTCACAATGAAGATACTGCTGCAGCTGCAGCGAGGACAGGGCCAAGTATTGCCTCTAAACGCTTCGACTTTTCTCGCTCCTGCGCAAGCTGTTTCTCCAGTTCCTTCATGGCTTCATCTTTCTCCATCAACGTCATCTTCTTCCGCTCATCATCTAACTCGTTCAAAGTAACGTGCTGGATCTCCTCCATATCTGCCAGGCGTGCTTGCAAATTAGGGATTTCTGTGTTCTGACTCTGCTGGTGTTGAAGAAGCTCTCGTAATGTTTCTTCGCCAGATGCTCTCATACTGCTCATAGTGCGGGTATCTTCTTCGAGCTTAGCAGCTTTAGCCAAAGCTTGTTCTATCTCCTTCTCTTGAGCTCGCAAGAGAGATTGCAAGACGGCCTCAAGATCTTGGCCTGGAGATAGTCGATCGGGCTTTAATTGGTCTCGTTTATTCTTCAGTTGGTCCTGTTCAGTCTTTAGCTGGTCTTGTTCGACCTTGAGCTGGTCTCGTTCTCTCCTTAACTGATCTCGTTCAGTCTTCAGCTTAAGGTACTCGTTTTCCCATCTCTTTCGAGCCTCCTTATAGCGCTCAACCTTCCCTCTACTGCTCTCTAGATCCTTGGTTGTAGCTTCTTGATCAAGATGGAGAATTTCGCGAGCAGCGTCACCCTCTCTTACCATCTTTTCCAAATCCCTGACTTTGTCGCACAGCTTCTGAATTTTGCCAAAGAATTCCTCGCGGACCTTATCGGGGACTCTCAAGGCTTTCTCGAGTTCGTGCTTGACATTGTTCAGGTTCGCCTCGAGCTTTTGATTCTCTGATTTCAGCTCGTCTTCCCGTTCTCCTCTGAAGTCCCGTGCTTTCGTGATAGCAGCCTCCGCCTCCTGTAATTTCCTGTCTTTCAATGCTACAGCTTTGCGGAGTGATAATTCATCCTTGATTGCGTTGTCTCGAGAACGGAGAGCCTTTTTGATACCATTTATAACAAGAGATAAGCGGGCCTCGATGTCCTGCTTATTGATCTGTGCGAACTGATCCTCCATGTTCGGCAGGCATTTGATCATAGATTCAATCGCATCCACAGTATTATCTAGCCTCTCCTCACTGGTTAGTCTCTTAGATAGCTCTTGATTCCTCTTTTTCATCTCCTCGATTCCATAGAGAACAATGCCAAGCGTTGGTAGCCCATACGACTCTGCTTTTGGCTTTTCCTTTGGCTGATCGAGCTTGTGAAAGGCAGCTTTCAAAAATTGCGTCAGGGTACTATGGATTGTTTCGATGTATCTGACAAGGAAATCGTTTTGATCCGAGTGGATATTTGAGCGTGGCTCGATAGTCTCTCCTTTTGGAGGCTCCTTGTGGCCAGCAGTTCTTGACTTTTGCCAATCTGTTAGAATATCGGAGTAAGCAAGAGAAGCTTCCATTCTCTCCATCTTCCACAAATCTAACTCAGCAACAGGGACACATCGCCATGCAATCTTGCCGTCTTCGTTATCTGCTTTCAATTCTGACTTAGTCTTAGAAGGAATCTCCAATTGGGCGGTGAGTTTCTCGGATACGGGCGATTCTGAAATTAAAAAATCGTACCCATCTCCCAGATACCTGAAGGCGAACTCTCTAGGAAAAGCATGTGGCCCAATTTCGAAGCGTACCGATGGGATTGCTGGGTCATCCCCACAGTCGACGACTATCCCACCAAGTAATGGACCACAAATGTCCCAAACGAGCCTTTTCAGTGCGTCAGGCCCAGAATTCTGGACAAATTGATCTGCGAGGGCGAGGAACAGTGTTTGTGCTTTCGAATTCTCCATCGTTCTCATTTCGTTATTGGCATTGCTGGCTTTCTGGAAGGCCTCTGCTGTTTTATCCTGTAGTGATTTGAGGTCGGCTTGGAAAGTTTCCCACGAGAGGGCAGTAGTGATATGAGCCAGCCTCTGGGACAATCCAGTTGGTTCATCCGGATGGCGACTCAGCGCAGTGGCCAGCGCCATTAACTTCGTGTTTATTATTTGTAGCATTTCTTCTCTGGCATATTCAAGCTTTATTTCTGCTTCCATGAAATCGCATTTAGTAGTAAGGCTTGCAAGATCTTTGGGATGCGAACGGGAGGTAGAAGAGAGAGCCTTGCCATAGATACGGAAAGACTTGTCGACAAAAGCTCTTGGTCAGGTCAGTTTTCGCCTATAAGCAAAGGAAGATCCAACTTACTCGGATACTTTTGCAAGTCTCTCTTCATACAAGCTTCTGATATCAAAGCACTTACTGAGGACAACTCCAAGAGCTGACTCATGACTAGTGGTAATTTCGAAGCTACGACGTAAACTTCTAATTGCCATTTCCTTTGAGCAGTCAGCCCTAAGGAGAATTTCGGCCTCCTTTCTTGTGATTTCAACGAGTTCTACACTGCTGCTAGAGGTGTTCGACTCTGTTTGGGACTGAAGTAACTTCTGCTTGATAAGTTGCATCTCGCTTGTCGATGGAGCCATCAACATAGCTGGGTAGTCCAAATTATTGTCGTCATAAGGCCCTTTCCAGCTGGAAATAAACCGATCACACCATGCAAAACTCTTTTCCGAGAGTTCAGCCAGAGCATCCCATATAGGCACGCCGCACTACTAGAGCTCAGCATTATTAGCCAATAATAGTCTTTAGGAATGACTTACCAATCGAGGGATACAGTATTCTTCGACCAGAATGATTTTTCTGTTGGGCCCGTTGAAAAGCTCTGCTAAGGCCAAAAACTCGTCCCTGTTTAGTGTCAAGGCTGCCTCCAAGGGTTCTGCACAATACAAAGCTGCAACTATTTTTTCTATAGCAGTAACTTGAGGATGTCCTGCATTTTTCTTGCTGTCGAGGAACGACTGTTTGCTCTTACTTGCGAGTCGGTTAATAGCGTATCCAGCGCCACTGATCTCCTGGTGATCTAGTGGAACAACATCTAGATCAACCATGCGAGCGTCTAATTTGGATAAAAATTGTTGAATTCTGTTGAGAACTCCATGTATAAGAGCTTCGGGCTTTTCGTCAGAGCGGCAAGTGATGCCTGCTTCTCGTTCCCCCGACATAAAGTCTACGTGGCCGTTCGCCTTCTCAACAGTCATTCTGGGAAATGGACAAGGCTTTGGTCGCGGAATATGCTGGCAGAGCTTGAGAAAGTGACCAACTTCCTCTGAAGTTAATAATGCCTCTTTCCCGGTGTGCATCGCTTCGTCGATTTTGCGACAAGCTGTTGTCTGTGGATGTCCCGCTGAAGTCTCGAATATTTTGAGTCCAGGGTGCCTAGCTGTGAGAGCTTTAGTAATTCTGGCAAGTCCAGCTGCCTCGACTCCGTTGAATTTGGCACCTGTTTTGGTCGATTCGGCGTGTTCTAGTCTTTCAACGCTGGCAACAGCACAAAAGAAACCCTGCTCAGCAACATCTTCTATCTGCGACTGGGTTAATTTGTACAGCGAAGGTCCCCAACTCTGATTTCTAAGCTTCGTGTGAGCTAGGCTGTAATCTTTGGTTAGATCTCTCTTGTGATCAAGAACATGAGAACCGTTAAATCTGTAATCATCGTAGGATAGCAGGCACGCCTTATATCTCTCCTCCGCTGAACATTGCGAGTCGTACGCCAACAAATGATTGAAGACGGTAACGTATGCCTCCACATCCATAGTACTAAGCTCTAGATCAAGTCCATTCCCTCTGATTTTCTTCGCACGCTTTACCATTGATTCAAAGCAGTCGGTGTACTCACGGCGAGTTCGAGGCGCAAAGTCGCAGCTTGTAAGATCAAATTTTGCAAGAATTTCAACTTCCGACGCGCTCAGTAGCAGCCCAATGTGCTTCTTAAATGCGAATCGCATCTTGCTACTAAATTCAAGTTCTGTTGGTTGGTCGCGGGGCATGGAATCTGTGGCATCAGAACTGGCTTCCTACAAAGCGTTAGTTCTCATAAGATTAAATCAACCTGAATATATAAGCTTACTTTCTCAAGTTGATTGTCATGAGCAGTGTAGCGCTTCGTAGGATTCTGCTTGGTCCTGTCCATAGTAACCTTTCTCGCGCGCAAAGGCGAGCGTGATCGGGAATATTCAGACGATCGTGGTGTGCTGTCCTGGAGATAGATTGTGATGGTCCTCCGAGATAATTGGAAAATTGACTTCCACGTCTTGGAGAGATGAAGTGGCTGTGTTGTGATATGGTAGAAAGTATTTTGTTATGTTTGTTGTTCGAGATCCAAGGTTCTAGCAAAATCAAGAAGCGCGATATAGCCTGATCGAAGTGAATTGAGCACCACGCGTCTAACAGTGAATACAAAATCAGCGGCTTTCTTGACTTAATTGAAAGTTGATATAGGGCATTTCCATAATACGTTATAACAATCCAAGACGTTGCTGAAATACTGGTGTTTTCAACTCGGAGATAGAGGGCAGGTGAAGGAAGACAATCTGGGAACCCCCCTTTTCTATTTTGAAGGTCACTTGCTCTCACCTATGCATTGCCAGATGATAATTGTTTGTATTAATCCTGAGTAAGCTTACCGAGTTTTTGAACGCCAGCAATTTCCCGCGCGTCTTTTGTGATTTATTGCAACAATGCCCTTCAGTTCTTTAACTACTGCTTGAACAGATGCCTTCGATGTTCCACCAGGAGCTCAATGAATTTCAACGCTGTGCTCATAGTCAAAAACTTCCAGAATGTCCTCCCCAAATCGCGAGTCGAAGCGTTGGAAGTCAGCGAGTTTCAATTTGTCCGTTGGAATGTCGGTCTTCTCTCAATAGGCAACGCATTGCCCGGAGATATAGTAGGTCCCACGGAAAGCAACTCCCTTTTTGACAAGGTAGTCAGCTAGATCGGTGACTAGCATGAAGGGACTGATTACGTATTTCAGAAATAGTTTTCAATCCTTAATTGGGACTTACTCGAGGGAAGCTTTCATCTTCTCTGGGTTCACCGTCAAAGTGCTCAGCACACCTGTGGCAATCTGGGTACAGTCTTGGGTGCTCTTCGTCATATCCAACATTGGCTTCACCTGTTGATTTCGAAACCAGCGTTGCCCAACGAGAGAGAAAACTGAGAGTTTAAATAGCACATACGAAACATTTGAGGAAGAACGCCCGTGCTCAGAGAAATATACCCACAGATTCTAGTTATACGTGCTAAGGATTCCCTTGATGGTCATCGATAGCCCTGCCATTTGCCCGAACACTCAGCCACTATTACCCCTACGCAATTCCAAGCTGTCGGGGTTCTTCTTCTGCGGGATCAGCGAGCTTCATGTGGTAAGCGTCCGCCAGCTTCAAAAACTGAGCACTCCGGTTAAGTAAATAATCAGGTCTTCTGCCCATCTGCTGGAGTATCAGCACGAAGATGTGGCGGACTGGGCATGGCAAAATAAAAGTAAAGAGCACCAACGATAGTGTAATGACAGGGGGAAAGAGAGAAGCCCAGTAGCTTCAATCATTGAAACGGACCGGGATGAAGATTCTTTTGAGAAATGGCTGAGGCTAAAGCTTAAGAAACAGAAAAGTATGGCTAACCCGCTAATATGAATTACGATTGTAGATGCAACTAAAGCCCAGAATCTTGGATTAGCCTTGTGTAAAAGAGTAGAATTCAGAGTTGAGACAGGGTCTTATGAGCCGCCTACTTTCAAGACAGATCTAGGGAGTACACGACTCGCGAGACATGCGAAGAAAGATTGTTTCGAGAAAGTGAGAGCTTACATTGCATGGCTTCTAACACGAAATCTCGAGATGAAACAGCTCCTCCCATGGAATTCCATAGCTAGAGTATTAATGTTAGTTTCTCCATTCGTCATTTAAAGAAGTTAATAAACATTGTGGTACTTACTATTCTGTCAAATCCAAGTTTCTTCGCCAGTGCTTCTTGGTCTATACCAAAACAGCTGCCAGCCAAAGCACCGGAACCAAGGTGCCAGGAAGAGCAGTTAGTATCTGAAATAAGAGGCAATATTCTTCCGCCGTTAAATAAGGCTTACTCTGATTGAACCGTACAATAACTTCCCGCAGCATATTCAGATCTTGTGTAAAAGCCATTGCGTAAGACAAAATCCAATGACTCCATTTGATAAGCTGTGCTCGCTGAAGATGTGTGTAACCTGGCATGATCAGGGAGATTTCTTGTTCTCTTCTGGCTGCTATGACGGTGAGAAAGTCTACCAGGTAGCTCGCGACCTTCCTCAGCTCATCCCACAACCACAGACTCATATCCGTAGCAACTTGCTCATTTCTGCTCCAGCCGGTGTGTAGCTTTCCGCCAATCAATTTTCCGATAATTGATCCCAGCCTTCTCTCATTGGCAATATGGATATATCTACTCCAGGAAGGATCTTGAATGTCCCTGCAGCTCACTCTTTCTCAACTTCGTTCAGACCAGACTCATTTGCAGAGAACTCGGCGGCGGTGAAGATTCCCCCTGTGATTTGCGCGAGCCCAGGGACTGCCTAGGATATTTTGGGTATGGAATGTTCGATCGAAATACCGTAGATAGATTCGTTGTACGAGACCACGAGGGGATTGAGATCGCCTGTTCATTGATCAGTATATGCAGAAGCTGAAAACTATCGGTGACTCAAACCAGTGAAACGGCCTCCCCATAGCATGTTCTCCCCTGGCTTGCTGCCAGGTGCTCTGAACTGTTCTGAAGCCATATTGGGGTTAATTGGGAGCGATTGGGTTATCTGGAAAAACAAAGTATATTGCAAGAGAAGTTGTAGGAAGGTTTAAGGTTTTATTTGTGAAGCGTGGTAGTGTTGTAAATTTAAGTAATAGCTGATAACTAAACTATGCTGTACGTTGAAACTGGGGAAGCGATTGCAGGGATCACAACAGACTATGGCTAGCTCCAGCCTTGTGGGTCGGCTTCACATGACTTCCAACAACACCTCAACGTCAACTGCACCAAACACTTCGCTCAGCCCCTTTTCGACGAGACTCTACTTTAGATCTTCCTTTTCTGGAAAACAATATCTTCTCTTTTGTACGCCGACCATGGCCACCATCCAGAACGTCTGGACTCACCGGAAGGTGGCCGATACCGCTTCCAAAGCTTGCGAGATCTGCTACAAACCAAGCACCAGCTGTCTTGTTGCGCCTGAGAATAAGGTAAGTAATTATGTATTTAGGATGCTGTGGGATCAATGTTTATATAGCTTTAGGACTTTTTCTTTGTATGTCCGGCACATCTAAAGGACAAAGGCTTCTGCAGCCCCATCATCGACGAGGCTGCTGTGGCTGCCAAGAAGAAGAAGGAGATGGAGGCCGAGATCGAAAGAGTCAAGAAGGAGTTCGAAGAGAAGCAGAAGAAGAAGAAGGAGATGGAGGCCGAGATCGAAAGAGTCAAGAAGGAGTTCGAAGAGAAGCAGAAGAAGAAGAAAGAGAAGGAGAAAGAAAAGGACAAGGATAAGGATAAGAAGGGTGACGAAAAGAAGGAAGAGATAAAGGCTGAGGAAAAGGTGATATACAATGAGGGGCAGTATTCTCATTCATTGACTGATTCTCTTCTAGAAGTCTGAAGAAGTCGCAACTCCAGCACCGGACGAAGAACCCAGGGTGTTTGCTCTGCAGAAGGCCTTCTATCAGCAACGGATCGACAAGAAGAGGAACGCGGAGATCGCCAAACGAAATCGAGAGCGCCTCCAGAACCCTAACCTATTTCCCCAGGTTCCCAAAGGCTTCCCATAGCCAATGGTTTGAGTGTCGGGGATTACCTACAAGCCAGAACAGTGCTTGTCAAGGGCATGTCTCAACCAGATATTCGGCGCTACCACGTGATCAGCCTCCTTAGTTCGGTGAAGTTACTCCTTCCAGTAAGCCACGCCAAAGAATAATCTTCCCCATCCTCGGCGATGCCGAATCTTTGGAACATTTGCTGGTTGCAGAACAACCCTGTGAGATACAGTCAGCGTTGACGAATACGGGTTGCGATCTATCTTGGACTTAAAGCCGGGCGTAGCAAGTAACGCAAGGCATGCCCATTCAGTGCTAATTGCGCTTAACTCAGATTTTCTGAGACACGTCATTATGTCATGAGGCTTGCAATCATGCGTTCACGAGGCCTTCCGTTGCTGACTGCATGGCTCCCCGGTGTGATCGACCCGTTGAATCCCTCCGCCCATGTGTCTTGATTTGGACATGGATGTATTGGCAACGGCCAGGCTTTGCCCTCCTCCCCGTATCTTATCGTGGTATGAAATACTGATTACCGATCATCTCGCACGGTAGTTACCAGGCTGAATGCTGCTCTCCCTTGCTAAGCGGCCGACGTTAACGAAGGCATCATCCCCCTTCGATCCCGTTCCCCACTTCACCTACTTGCGGAGTTGAGTCTCACGGAGCAAAACCTCTTTTCATCATCTCTTGAGCAAACCAGACCTTTTGGGCAACCTTTGCGGTTTGTTGGTGTGTTCCAACCTTGCTGAATGGGGCGTTCCGAGCGTGTGCTAGTGCTTACCATTTTCACCCTGGACATCAGCCACTTCATCTTGACTCGATGTCTTCATTTTCCAGCCCCCTCCTTACACTGTAAAGTCACCAAGATTACCCCGCCTGTCCGCGACTCGCTTGAGATTATTCTTTGAAAGATAGACAAGCCTTCAGCGCCAATCGGGAAGAACATCGTCCTCGATAGCACGGACTCGACAGCGAACAAACCATCAGGGACTTCGGTATGCCACCCGCAGTAATCCTGATAAGGCTCTCCACATTTTCAGAATCCGACCATCAGCACCCAACGGCTTTGTGCGGCACAGCGCCGACAGCGATTGCATCATCTCTGTGTTATGGACGAAAGGCACCGTCAACTTTTGCTGCTTTGAATGTCCAGCAGACCTTAGACGGCACAAGCACATTTTTCATCTCGTCAGCAAGAAGTTCATGATTTTATAGGGCCCAAGAGTGAGCTCGTTCCGAATCAAATCTTGGCTGACTCCATAATATCTAATCATAACCTTCGGCCTCACTCTATTTTGCTCCTTAACCGACGCCGACCTTGCGCTGATGACCTAGTTAATGGTAGGTTTGTTCTTCCGCTCTTTTATTTATGCGTAGGTAGGCTACGTTACAGTCATGGCCGCTTCGCTGCTGTGCTGCCCGTGCCGCAAAGCATGATTCTCCTACCTCGACTGGATGAAGACACTCGGTGCATCTGTTACCGATTTCACATCCATGAATTGTTACACATCATATTTGTGGAGTTTTTTATTTCAAATGTGGTTTTCAACTTATGCATATCTGCGTTGGTCGTACTCATGCATAAGTGCGCTTCACTGACAACCCCCTTTCCCTCGCGATGGTTGCAGAAAATGTTCAGAGCAGTCTCTCTACTCGCTACTCGCTTTATGTAGCGCATTTTCGCCGGGAGAGCTCGGTGTTTCCGGTCTAATGTGCTGACGAGATCCTGGGGGTCATCAAATCACTGCCTGTGCCGCTGTCTACATTTCAGGCTACAAATGCGGTTCTGGCAACTCCCTTTCAGCTGCTTCATAGCTTTTGCACACCGTCATTTCATTTTCTACAAGTTTTCCTTGCCTCGCATACCCGGCGGTAACCTGATGCCCATACCGCCGCCCTTGTCTCCCCCAGTAGCAACGTTAACTCTATCTGCCCCCTGACCCTGGTTATTCTCCCCCCTTTTCACAATTTCGTCGACTCGGCCCTTTTGAAGACTGAATGCCGGACAAACCCATATTCCGCAACTGCACTTCATGCCTTGCCATGCATAACGTCCTATTTGAGCGTGGCATTTAGGATTCGGACACTCGAGACGGCCATCCAGGAGCCCTTGTTCGAGAGCTGGCCGCATCCAGGACAGCGGGTGGAGGAAATGGTGCGTACAGGCGGTATGAAGAGGGGATGGGGGTAGAGAGTCGGTAAGTGAGGATATGGGTTCTGTCATTGGTGATGACTGGGTTTTGCGAGGGTTTGGAAGATGTTTCACGAGATAGGGGGACATTGCTAAAGTGCGCCTATGGACCCATTCTGTTAGCTTTTCTGTTCAGGTAGACTGACGTCTCTCTATGTACTCCTTGTCTATAGCTAGACCTGACTAGCAAGGAGCTAGGGGATATTTCTACACAGGAGTTGGAAAATGGTGAGCACATACCGGCATTTACGACACCTTAATTCAACCTCCCTTCCCGAAGCTTCAGTTTCTTCCTGCGTTTCCTCATCCTCAAACCTAACTCGATCTGGTGCCATCCCAGCTGCTACGGCGAGGTCGACTTCTCTTTGATACAGCCACCTCTGGTACTTTGGGTGAGCGTCGATGTCACGTGGACAGCCCATTGCTTTATAGAGTTCGAGTTGTGCCATAAAGCCATCGTTTGGCTCAGCCATAGGCCGTGACTCTCGAACTAGTGATAGTGCTGAGGAGACGGTGTGGTGAGGGTATTGACGGAGAAGGTAGGCGAGTATGATTGTCACGGAGCGTGATTTGCCCATCGCACTGGGAAAGGGGTCAGCATTTGATAGCCGATTGACGCAAATAAAAGCTGTACAGTAATGAAGACAGAAGATAATGATACAGACTGGGATAGATGGTGAGGAACTACATGTGCTCTCTGATAGAATTTGAAAAATGAGCGAGTTCAAATCATGGACATTGTGAAGAAATTGACTCTGAGCTTCTGGAGAATTGATGGCATCCCTCCCGAGCAACGACATTCTTCACTGCTTTGCAAAAAATAGAAAATAGAGAATTTAGGATAGAGAAAAGAGAAAAGAGGGCAGGCAATATCTGATAAGGAAATTCGTCAAAACTCACCAGTGAACCAAAACACCCCCTCTCTTTTCATCCTTCCCATTCTTCAGCCCCTCCTCAATCCACTTTCCGGTTCTCTCAAATTCCCCCAATAGATTCTCATCCTCCACGTCGTCTACCTCAATATTGAGATGCTCGTATTTCTCCCAGTCCTCAAAGTCCTTAAAATCATATTTGAGGACGGAAACGATATGAGTGATACCCGTGTTTTCAAGTGCTGTCTTCCGACGTAAAGTGAATATCCTGTTTAGAGATGGTCAACTAAAGACCCAAGAGGGATACAGCAGAAGAAGATATGAGACTGATGAGTGAAGCATTTAAACTTGATAGCAGCGGACTGGGAGCAGACATGGAAAAGGAATATCACGTGCCCTACTTCAGGCCATGACGAAGAGAGTGAGTTACCCTGGAGAATCTGTACAGCAAAAAGTGAGAAGCTACATACCCTCCGACATACAAGTTCTCATCTCCCGGCACCCGCGACAGCGCCATGTCTGATGGGGCTGGCCTGTAATCCAGGTTTGCGATGAGGTACTTGTGGCTTTACCTCGTTCTTCTCCACTGAATTCGCTGCCACTACACCAACACTGCAGAGTCCTTGCTTCCCCAGTATCGTAAGCGATGAGAAAGGGGGTCAATAGGGGTCAAAGAGTCAGGTGATCAAGAGTGTCTTGGAAGGTGGATGTTGCATGGGTTGAGTCGTAAATTTCCTGTTCCCTTACAGTAATGTTGTGCATTTGAATTTTCTGCCTCAGGCTGGCAGGCTAATTTTTGGCCATTGTAGATTACCCCGTGTTTGCATCTCCCGGACACCGATTACGCATTCCTCTACAGTACTGCGGTAGTTTTTTCATTCTAGGCTTCTGAAACATCGATCGGCCGCTTCCCTAACTGCCGTAAGTAACGTTCTTAAATGTTCTAAAGTATCCACCTCCCCTTCTCGTCCGTCCTTCCGAGCGTCCATTATTCATGAGCAAAGCCCTAGCCGCCTAATCCCCGTCCAGGGTCGCAGCCTCGGTGAAATAAAATGGGAAATCTCCGAATTGAGCGGGGAGAAGGCCTCGTTCCATGCTACGTTGCGCTACCAACCCTTGGGGCGTATACTTTGTACAGGGTGCTTTAAATGTTGACAGGTATTTAAGTAACTGCATAGAGCAAGAAAGACTGGAATCTAGACAGGTGATTGGTCGGACCACCTTGCCTTTCTAGCTAGTTCGCCGGTAAAACCCCTGTAAACAGGTGACGAATTACAATTAACATTTATTTCCACCTGCAGGTAGTAGAACCTGTGGATCTCAAAAAGATACACCGAAGATACTTCGCAGCTTTGTACATGCGGTCTGGACCCCAAAGTGTTTACCCTGGTTCCAATAGCTCGATACATAAGGCTGACGCAATGATTATTTTTGCGCTCCACAAGTTCATCGTTGCTTTTGTTCAGAGATTGTCCAGGGCGGTTCAGACTTCCTTTTTGGTCGTGGGGAATAAGGGGGCCGCGCGACCGTTACACCAAAACTATGCGCCACCTCGTGTTAGCAAGCCTTGGGCCGACTCAAACCACTCGCTACAAATGCGGCGTTAAGACATCATCAATAAAACGAGACTTTGTGTCACGCATACCCACCACGAGTTACACCAAGAACTCTACAGTACCAAGTACTTGACAAAGCAAGTTTTCAGCCAGAAAAATCTTGATATCGTACTTTGCAATCCTCGGGCGTTTCTTGGATGCCAAACACGTCTTGAAGATTGAAATCCTGGATATTCGAAGGCTATTGGCAAGGCTGGGCCTCCTTCGGATTCACGATGCCCTCTCGAACAGGTTTCACTTTCTCCGAAGCCTCTCAAGGCCTGACGGTGGATCTGGCAGATCTGGCTGGTCAGCGACCTGCCTCATCTGACATCTCCTCATCTGCTACGTAACCAGGTACCTGGATATCATGACCGCGTCTGGCCTCAAAGCCGTGGAAAAGGCTTCTTCGTTCTCCAACCACCGGAGTTGAAACAGGCGGAGTAATCAGCCTCGTCATGGTTTCTTGCTTCCTAGCGTCACACTCCGTCGGCTGTTGGTATTCATGATTCGCTAGGTCGGTTGATGGCGTTTGCCCCTCTGTCGGTGAAGGTAGACTAAGTGCGAGATGTCGGCGGCATGTGACACTATTCGACGACACCCCGCCTCCTTTCGAAAGAGGTCCAAATGTCATTCGCTCCATGATGAACGCTGTGGCTTGGGTTGAATCTCCGTATTACCCGCAGATCGGGCTTGATTCGATATCGTTGAAAGGCGTCGATATGCCTGCCGTCAAGCCCCGTCCAGCTTACGTTTCTGATCCACCACCGACAGCGACTAAGTTTCTGCACAACAGCAGGTCCCCAAGATGTTCAATAATCTTGCTGACGAGAAGGGAGCGGGGTCGGTGATATCCTCGTCCGCGACCTCGGCACATTTCCAGACGGCGCTGAGCCTTGTAGCATGGGATCCGTGATACAGTAGAAGGCTGTTAGAACGTCGGTAGAACAAATTTTTCGGTCCGTCAACGACCGGCGCGCTTCTCTGTTTTGGCTTTCGCTGGCCTTTCCCAGCCCATACGAAAAAGAGCTAGACTTGTGGATGCATTGCATTTGCCCTGCAAGGCTGCATGGAAAGAGCATTTTGATAGAAGAGTTTCCTAGCCAACCACCCACCCTACTCAACCACCCAAAGTCAATTTTACTTACAACAGCGACGAAAATCAAGAAAAGCAAGCTCATATTTGTAATCGGCGACCCAATTATAGCTATTTCTGAAATTTTTAGAAATTTCTAAGTACTTTCAAAATTCGATAATTTCTTGGTGGGTTGTTGAGTAGGGTGGGTTGGCTAGGGAACTCTTCTAGGGTGATTCGTTTCGAGGTCGAGGCCACCACCCAGCGCGGAATTATCTCACAGCAGCAAACGGAAACATCTTTTGGACTCAGAAGCTTTCTTCCAGATTCTTCCCGCGGTGTCATTCCCTTCTCGGGCCTTGAAATGTCAACCTCGGAACTTGCGCTCGCCTGCCGGAAAGACAGATGCTTTGTACAGTAGAGCCCTCGCCGTCTCTTTGCATGCAGGTGAGCAGCCTTGCCATGTCGTAATTCACCGCTTGTGATGACATACGGTAGTAGTCAGTCAGGGTTCGGACTTTACAGCGCTCAAAGGACGAGGTTACGGTATGTCGGCAAATTCCACACGCGGTCTGCATGCGCCTTACGGACTGAGTTGTGCCTGTTGCGCGCATTGCGTCTGGTGGCGGGTGGTATTTGGAAATATTGACCTCAGCCCTTTTGCTTTGCGTTACCACCTAGTCACGCATTCTTAGGAGCTGAAGTCCCAACTTGAGCCTCTGCGCCGCTTGTATTGATTGGGTGCGTTCGTTGCTTACTAGTATCCAGTGTGCTGGGACGATGATTAGATCAATCGATCAAATTGGTGGGGGCCATCGTGCAAGCTGAAGCTCTCAGGTACGAAGTACCTCTGCACGTTTTGATTGCGCTTTCGGCCCCTCCCCCAGCTGAGGAGGGGGAGGGGTACATTTCTTCCTGATTGTGAACCCTTGGTGGGCACTGGGCAGAGGCAGAGGCAGGGATTCACCGTAGCCGTGAATCACTGGCTCGTGCAGTAGCTCGTCCCAACGTCTCATCTGCGCTCTCCGTGATTGGCTGAGATTTATGGATGCACTTTGTAAGGCAAGAATAGACTTCCTGTCTGCACAGAGCAGGAAGACGACTTCCACCCCACATGCGCTGCATGTGCAGACCAGGAGAGGGTGCGCGAGCCGTTGGGACTTTGCAGCTTGGTTGGCCGCGGTGCGCCGCAAGTCGCGAGCCGAGACTCAGCTCAAATGCGGATCTTTCCACAAACTTATTATTATTGGGACACCGACATTCATTCAAGAGAGACAAGAGCGACATCCGTGTTGCTTTTCTCCGTCTCTCAGCTCCATTATCGGAAGGGCTGCAAGCCCCAGACTCGGAGTAATTATCTTGTCAATAAATGCTATTCATATCGAAGCCACCCGCGCCACGCCATCGACCAATCCGTGCCCGCCCAAGGTCCCAAGATCATCGTGAAGAATGGCAAGCCGTCGGGGGAAGTCCACGAAGGGCGCATGGCTTGGGCGCTGAGTCTGCATTCAGACATCGACACGGGCTGGCGTGCCTGGATACGGACGGTCGATGGTCGAATCTGGTACGCCCAGCGCGGTCCGATGTGACGAGGACGAGGCTAGCAGCGTCTCTCCGGGAGCGATGAGAAGGCTGAACTGCCAAGACCGCGGTGGCCGTCCAGGGCTAATGATGATCATTGCCGTCAAGGGTGTCCGGTTGTTCTTCAGACATGCATCATGTCTGCAAGTAACCTCCCGAGCCCGTCCACTCCGTGGGCTATCCGTGCCAAGGCTTTCCACGTTGCCCTTCCCTTCCCTCTGGGCCCTCCACTCCACCGTCGAATCAGGTATTCCGCAGCATTATCCGGCTGACGCCTGTTCAACTCATAAATGTTGGTAATTGGAGGATTGTGAATCATTTTATGCCCGTCACAATACCGATGTCGGGACGCCAAGCCTCCGAGCACAAGGAAATCTCCCATCTGTTTCATAATTATCTGATGGCCGTGCCGCCGGAGAACTGCCCGCTTAGCCAGCCCCAGAGCCCAGCCACTTTCTTGCATTTAGGAAGCGTGATTCTTAATGAGACTTGGAACATTCAGGCATGAGCAGGACCGCAAGATGCCTACAATTGGACCAGAGCGGCTGCAGCCACGAATGCTTGAAATGCATCTGCGCCGGATTTTCGAATTTACCGAGCGTGGGGCAGCGGATCCCATGTTCTACACTTTCTTTTTGGAGTCAACCTTCTGTGTTCAACGAGTCCTTGGAGGCATCTGTGACGATCTCGCCCGGCAGTACTGCTACCGAACCAGATATCACTGATCTTTGGAAAATCCAGAAGGTGAATAGTATCAGGACACGCCAGTGTATCAGATCTCTGACTGTCAGATCCTTTCATTAAGGTTTATTCCGTTTTTAGACACCCGAATACGCCTCTCCCATTGTTGTGAACCTGTGGCTTCAAAAAGAAGCACATGGTTTGAGATTAAATTAAACATGGTCGTGCAAGTCGGGGAATGATAACCAAGTTGCTACTCAAGCGCTCCCTCGACAACCAGAAGTCGCTGATTTGATGTAATCAAAGGCGGATGAATGGAAAGGCTCCAGCCATCTCCACGAGAATTTTAGATGTGATAATTGCAAGCACTCACCATTTACCGGGGCTCTGCAGCAAACAGCCAAAAGTACCTGGCCAACTTTTCTCACCTGGCCAGAAAAAGACGAGATTATCTAATATGAATCCAGATAAAGAAGGATGTGCAGCGCGTTTTGGAAATGAGACTGTGAATCGGAGGAGCAAAGACGGGTGAGCGTTGGGAAAAGTTTACGACATGATCTATATGCTATAGCAAAACCTTGATATAACGATATAACTTTTAGCCTCTTCTGAAACGATAGTCTGAGGGTTATATCAAGCGTCACATGAGAGTTCTTCTAAGCAGACCTCTCTCTATTTTAAAGGTGCTCATTTAAGATTAAAGGAAGGTGCGAAGGATAAATCTAAGCCGGAAAGAGCTCCTTTTCTCCAGACCTTTTTCCTAAAACGCTAATCTCGCGCTTAAACCCCGACCAGAACTCACGCTTTTCCTGCTGCTTACGAAAACAAGGATCCATTTTAAACGATATCTTATACAAATTATTAGTGCGGGACCAGAAATCCTTGAGAATATTCGTTATCAAGAGGATATATTTATTAAAATCACAGCCAAAACCGCACCGGACCGACGATCATATTGTCAAGAGCACGGATATCGTTGTATCGGGTACCGTTCTGTCGAGGTTTTGCTGTACGAGTTGTGTGTGAACTTGTGCAAGAGGCAGTCGTCGCCGTGACCCGGGCTCGAGCCTTGTCTATCTCGAGAGGTGCTCGTGAAAGATTTGCGGCGCAGAGGCTGTGCCTCTTTCCCTCAGACCCAAGCGACGATTCTGCCCTACCTCGCTGGTGGCTACTCTCAAAAGAGTAGCCGAAACTTAAAAGAGTTCGTGGGAAAGTATAATTGAGCGTGTGGTATTAATGATCGTCTCAGACAAAGTGGTCA
>Ga0302325_10003741_pt1 | contig 35590 bp, 31 predicted proteins | sample Palsa_T0_2_FD_201948 | JGI IMG/M metagenome (GOLD analysis project Ga0302325, IMG submission 201948) | Peat permafrost microbial communities from Stordalen Mire near Abisko, Sweden - Palsa_T0_2 | ecosystem: Environmental > Terrestrial > Soil > Palsa > Peat permafrost | place: Sweden: Abisko...
GTCGGAGATGCGATCCACCTCGTGCAGGATGTGGCTGGACACGATCACGTGGCGGCCCTCATCGCCGAATTGTCTGAACAGCGCGATGGTTTCGTTGCGGGCCATGGGGTCGAGTCCGTTCAACGGCTCGTCGAGCACCAGCACGGTGGGGCGGTGCGCGATGGCTTGCGCGAGTTTAATGCGCTGGCGCATGCCTTTGCTGTAGGCGGCCACGGGGCGGTCGGCGGCCTCCGTCATGGCGACGCGCTGCAGCGCTTCGCCGGTCAGCCTGGCGGCTTCGGATTCGATCATGCCGTGTACCAGCAGGAACGAATAAATGAACTGGTAGCCGGTGAGGCCTTTGGGAAACGCATCGAATTGCGTGCAATATCCCATTTTGCGGAACAGCTCTTCGGGGCGGGTGGGTGGGATGCCGAGCACGTTGATGGTGCCGCGCGAGGGCCGGATGAGGCCGGCCATCAGGTTCATGAGGGTGGTTTTGCCGGAGCCGTTGGGTCCGACCAGGCTGGTGATGCCCGGCGGGATGGACAGGTTCACGCGATTGACGCCCAGCACCTCACCGTAGAAGCGGGAAACGTTATCGAAGACGATGCGCGGGCGGGTCTGGAGACCCGCCGCAGGCGTGGACGCCTGCCCCACATAAGGGAGTTCCGTCATCGCACCACCTCCGCGCCGCGGATCTTGCGCGACAGCAGGTAGAGGCAGAAGCCGCAGATGGCCAGCAGCGCTACCCAGCAGCACCAGATGGGGGTCTCTTCGCCATGCACGCGGAAGAAGACCGCGCCGGAGCCGCGATGCATGGGCTGTTCAAACATAGAGCTCCACACTGCGCCGATCAGATGGCTGAGGTTCAGCAGATTGCCCCACTGCGTGCGCAGAATGGCGTTGATGGCGCCCGAGAATCCGGCGGCCACGAAGAAGACTCCGAACAGCAGGCCGCCCGCCATGGGCTTCCACTTCACCCAGGCAGAGAGGGCCAGGGCGAGGAGCGACAACAGCAGAATCCAGATCCACGCGCCGAAGAAAATGGCATTGGCGATGCGCAGGTTCTGGCCCAGCCAGCCGTGGCCTTCGAGAGAAGCTTGTAGGATGAAAAGCAGCAGGCCGGGAATCCAGGTCATGATGGACATCAGGATCAACAGCACGGAGAGCTTGCCCAGCACGTACTCGGCGCGCGAGAAGGGCCGCGCCAGATAGAGCGATAGCGCGTTGTTGGCCAGGTCCGGCGAGATTTGCCCGGGGCCTACGAAGGCCGCCAGGAAGAAGGCCATCATACTTTGCCAGCCCAGGAAGTTCAGAAAAAAACGCGGGTCGATGGGGACCAGGTTGCCGATTTGCAACATCTTCAGGGCGCTCAGATTGTGTTCGATATAGATGATCAGCGCAAAGATGAGCGGCGCCAGCATGGAGACCAGGAAGAACATGCTGTAGAAGCGCTTGCTGGACATCTCTTCGAAGGCGTAGCGCGGCAGGATCAGGAAGCGCGACCAGGTAGGCGTGAGCGGCCCGTCGTAGCCTTTGTAGGCATGCTTAAACACCGCCATTGGGCACCTCCATGGCTTTCAGGAAAATGTCTTCGAGCGAATCGCGCTTGTGATTGAGGCGGCGGATCTGCACGTTCTGATCGGCGGCCAATGCGTAGAGCTGGCGGATTTCGACGCCGTCCGGCATCACCAGTTTCATACGGCCGTTGGGGAACGCGGCGGCCTCGCATCCCAGGCGTTCGATGGCCGCGGTAAAGGTGCCGTTGGCGCCGCGCGTCTCCAGCTCCAGGAATTTGCGATTGGCGCGGCGCTCTTCTTCCAGGTTGCAGGATGCCGCGATGCGGCCGTCCTTCAGGATCAGGACTTCGTCGCAGCACTCGTCGACATCGCGCAGCAGGTGCGAGGAAAGGATCAAGCGCAGGTCGCCGCGGTCGCGGATTTCCTGAATGAGCTGGATCATACGGGCGCGCGCGGGCGGATCCAGTCCGTTGGTGGGCTCGTCCAGAAAGAGAAGCTTGGGACCATGCGCGATCGCCTGCGCGAGCTTGGCCATTTGTTTCATGCCCAGCGAGTAAGTGCCCAGGTTGCGGTAGCGGGCTTCGCCCAGACCTACCCAAAAGAAGGCTTCGTGGGCGCGTTCCATGGCTTGTTCGGCGGGCAGGCCGGAGAGTTCGGCCATCAGGCGCACGAAATGCACCCCGGTCATACCGGCGATGAAAGAGTCGTTTTCGGGCATGTAGCCCAGCAGGCTGCGGACGTTCTTGGCTTCGCTGCGGATGTCTTTGCCGAAGATGCGGGCGGTGCCGCTGAAGGGCTGGTGGAAGCCGAGCAGCGTGTTGATGAGCGTCGATTTTCCGGCGCCGTTGGGTCCTAACAGACCGATGGAACGGCCGGTGAGCGAACCATTCAGTTTCTTTAGAATGATTCGCTCGCCGAACCGGACTTCGAGATTTTCGAGTTCTATGACTGGTGCCACTTGGTTTTAACTAGGTACGTACTTTAGTGTAACTGTGTTCCGGGCTTTTCGAGTAATTGCAGCAGGCTCATGTTACCGATCGTAGTGAAGAGGCTGCCGCTGGTGGCGAAGGTGATCCGGTCGTTCTCGCCGTAGGCTGCGATCAATGTCGGCTTCAAGTTCGCCGTAAGCTCCTCGACCGCGGGCTGCTTGCTGAACTGCTCCAGCAGCGGGGAAAGCGTCGAGGCGTTGTAGTAGATCGCCGCCGAGAAGTTGGCGTATTGATCGTGCGGGATCAGCGCCGTGAAGCCGGCCGAGCGCGGCAGCGTATAGCCGCTGGCGCGATTCTGTATGGCCTGGTCGAGCAGCGCCTGGCTGGATCCCGCCAGCAGATAGCCATCCGTGTAGGTGTAGCAGAGCTGCGTGAACGGGGTGGCGCTCGGGCTCGAGAATGTGTAGTAAGTGCGGCCGTTGGCGATAGACTGCTGCAGCTGCAATCCGGGCGCGTTGGCTGCGGCATTTGCCGCAGTCAGTAGCTTCTCAATAGTGGCTTGCAGCTTGACCGGGTCGTAGACTTCGACGGCGATCTTCCAGGAGGGCAGCGGCAGCAGTGGACCATCCTGCGCCATGGCGAGTTCGCCGCCCAGAGCCGCCGCCAGGTCGTTGCGCAGATCCACGCCGAGCAATGCCTGAACCTCGGCCAGGTGTTGCGCGAACGCCGGGTTTGATCCTTGCATGGTCATGATCTCGTCGATGATGGCGGTGGGCTGCTTCACCGCGGCGGCCCAAACCAGCGTGGCTTGCGGCGAGATGAAGTCCAGCGCTCCGAGCGGCGCGGGCGCGGCCAGCCAGGAAGCGACGCCGGTGCGTTGGCCGTTGAAGATTAGCGAGGCGCGCGTTTCGGCGGCGCCCGCATTACCGGTCTGCTGCACCATGAAGTACTGGACGTTCGGCATGTGGTTCTGGCCGCCCGAGGTCGTCGCCTGTCCCATGGCCTGCACATCCGCGGCGAACAACAGGCCCACACCCGCACCGTAGGCAGCCACGATCTGCGATCCGAATTCGCCAGTGGCGAATTGCGTGGGCGCGCCGGCGGCGATCTGCTGCAGGGCGGCGGCATCCGGCGAGAGAGCCACCAGGTGCGGCAGAATCAGCAGGACGCATTGGCCTTGCGGGATCGCACCGATGGCGGATGGATCGGTGACGATACGCATCTTCAGCCCATTGTTTTGCGCGGTTGCGCCGCTCGAAAGTTTGGCGGCTTCGGCCTGCGCGAACGTTTCAAAGCCGGGCTGCGTCAGCTCCGCCATGATGACGGGCTGTCCGGGATGGCCGCTGGAATTCAGCGATGCGGTAACTACCATCTCATTGCCCAGATAGCTGCTCATGGTGCTCATGTCGCCGATCACCTGGTCCAGCTTGTTCTGCTCCCACCACTGGCTGAGGGTAGCGTTCTGTTGGATCTTCGGACGGAACACCTGCTGCACTTCGGTGAGCGCCTGGCTCAGATTCGGAATACTGGCGTAGACCACCGTCTGCGCGGGAACCATGGTCAACAGGTTGCTCGTGAAGCGCAGGGCAGGGAAGTGATCCTGATCGAGCTTCACGTTGAGGGCGGTGACGGCGTTGAGCATCGCGATGTACGCACCGGCGTTCTGGCTCCAGGAGATTTCCAGGGGAACCGGCGTTGCGCCCATGGCGGAGCTGGTGGACACCTGGCCGCCGGCATGCAACACGCTCTCATGGCTATCCTGCGCGACCAGCACCGCGCCTTCGATCACCGTAACACGCGACCCCTTCAGTCCGCTGTTGACGCTGAAGACGGTGCCGGTAACGGCTACGCGGCAATCGCGCGTGGAGACATAGAGGTGGCCGGTGTGGCGCTTGGCCGCCTGCACGATGATGGCGCCGCGATCCAGCCCGATCGTCAGGTCCTTGCCCCGTTCAGAGACCGAGAGGCCGGAGCGCTCGCGCATTTCGACATGCGAGCCGTCCCGGAGGCGCAGCATGGCCCGGGAATCGCGGGCTGTACGGATGTCCACTCCGGCAGGCACTGCGGCGCCGCGGATCAGCGGAACGGTGCCCGTGTCGGAGACCCGATAGATGAGGCCGTCGGCCGATTCGACCACGGCTTCGGGCCCGCTGAACGCGGGACGGAGGCGGTCGCCAAAAGCCCAGAAACCGAGGCCGGCGGCTCCCACCAGCGCAGCGGCCAGGGCCCAGCGGGAAAACAACGGGTGCCGGGTGCCGGGCGCAGGGTGCCGGACGATGGCCTCCGGAGCGGCTTTTAGCGCCCGGTAGCACGCCACACACTCGTGCGTGTGGTCTTTCAGCAGCAGCGCGCGCGCGGGGCTCAGCTTGCCCGCGCGGTAATCCGGAAGCAGGGCCTGAAAGTCAGCGCAGCTCCGCAGCGTGGCATGTTGCGGCAGGCGGTCCCGCACCCGACTGGCAGCAGCTTCAATTACGGCCGGATCGACAGGTTCGTCGCGGATTTCGGCGATTACGTGTTCCAAAAGCGGATCGAGGTTCGGATCTTGTGGCGTCATTTGATTTCTCCCATGTATGCACGGAATTCCTGCTGGATACGATCGCGTGTGCGGGACAGCGTAACCGCTACACTGGCTGGCGTACTGCCGAGGGCGCGGGCGATTTCCGAATTGTCGCTGCCTTCAAAAAAGCGAAGGGCGAACATCTCGGCGGCCCGCGGACTGAGCCGGGCGACGGCTTTTCGCAGCCAGTGGCGGATTTCGGTGGACTGATACAGGCGATCTGGAGCAAGCGGGGCACTTTCGGGAAGCATGGGGGCCACGTCTTCGAGCGGGATATGCGGCGCGGCCTGCCGGGAGCGGATCAGGTCCAGCGCCGCGTTTACGGCTGCGCGCCGTAGATAGCCTTCCATGTTGCCGACGGCTTCGGCTTCGGGCGGTCGGCGCAGCAGGCGCATGAAGACGGTTTGCAGGACGTCTTCAGCGTCTCCGGCGTTGCCCGTAACGCGGTAGGCCGCGCGAAACACGGTGGAATGGTGCTCCCGGAAAACGAGATCGAGGTCCAGCAGCGGCGGTGCGGCCTGGACGGACTCCAATTGGGCGGTGGCCTCCACGTTTTCTTTCCTCCCTTGCTCTTCATACATGAGACGCCTCCAGGGGCTGGTCTTTAACATGCCCGGTAGGGATAACGGCCAGGGCGGTGGAAAAGTTCCGGGAGGCGACCGGGGGACAGCCTTTTTGGCCGAGCAAAGCCAATTTGTTGTAAGTCATTTGGGTTCAGTGGGTTGTGGTTGATTTTGCTGCATCGCAGCAACCGCTGGGATGGGATGTGGTCCTCCTACGCACTGTGAGAGATCAACATACGCGCATTCGATCCGATGTCCATTCGCCTGCGCGGAGACGGTCACCTCGGCCCACTTCGTGCCGAGGGCGCGGTCAGAGTCATGTATACAATCAGTGTCCGATCAGCGAGGTCGGCGTCATACTGGCTGCCGATCAGATGGTTCCTAAAAACGAAGGAGACGACGTCCGTGTCAACGACGACAGCGGTCATGCGGCGGGATCGGCTTTCTTGTGGCCGCGCCATTCATGGAGGGCCGCCAGGAAGTCCTCAATAGGTTCGTCCTCGGGCCAGAAATTTCCGGTGGTCGGACCCTTCCCCTGCTGTGCGATGAACTCGTCCAGCGTTGGATTGGCATCGAAGTTGTAGCGGGGGCCGTTGGGCTTGTCCACGGGTCACCTCTTGCACTTTGAGTATAACGTCTCCGGCGGTTCCCGCATTTGCAGGTGACCGCCGCGGAGTGCGGGCCGAATTAGTTGCCCGCGTCCTGCTTTACAGTGAGTGCGAAGCCGCTGCCCAATCTGACGATCGCCTAGCAATCCAATTCGGCCGATTGGAGTTCGTCCCGCGTCGCGGTTTCCGATTTTCCGGAAACATTTGACGATTTGGCCGATGAGATGTTCGTGAGTGACAACATGAACACATATCCTACCCGGCTCCAGCGGCAGTCCGACGCTGAACCAGACTCCTATACCACTAGCGCGGTCTGCGCAATGACCAAGAGTCAGCGCGACGTGCAAACCGCCTGGCGGCAACGGCAGCAGTCGCGGGCCAAACATGTTGACGTGTGCCTGGTGGATGACGATCCGTCCGTCGTCAACATGGTGCGGATTCTGCTGGAATCGGCGGACATCGATCTGCTGGCCGTGGAGAGCTGTGAGGGCGCTATCCTGGCCTTGCGGGATACTCGTCCACGCTTGCTTTTGGTGGATCTGGGCCTCCCGGATCGCAGCGGGCTGGAGATCGCCCGGGTTGTCCGCGGATGGTACGACTACCCTCACATACCGATTGTGGCACTTACCGCCAGCGCGGAGAGAGCTGGGGCCGCGTGGCGGGCAGGCTTCTCCGGTTTCATTGCTAAACCGTTTGTACCGAAGACGTTCCAAACGATGGTGAAGAGTTGGGTTTCCGCGCTCGCACAATGATTCCGACGGAGGCGCGGCGACGTCAGTACAAAGCACGCGGTTGTGGGGTTCCTCCGGATCTTCCGATCGCTTCCAGATAGCGGCGCCCGCCTGCGGCCATAAGGCCCAGATCGGTGGGCCCCTGGAACAGTAGAAAGCCCTGCTCCATATAATGTTTGGCAATCTCCGGCGTGGCGGCGGGGCGCCCCAGGAACTTGCCGTGGCGCTTCCCGGCCTCCGCAACACGTCCGATGGCGGCGAGCAGCTTGGGATCGTCCTGGTTGCCGCGCAGGCCGAGCGAAAAGGAAAGATCGCTGGTGCCAATGAAGAGCACATCGACGCCGGGCGTGGCGGCGATCTCGTCGATGCGTTCCACGGCGCGCGCCTCTTCAATGATGATGATCACCATCACGTTCGCGTCCGCGGAATCCTGATAGCCGGCTTCGCCCCCTGGCCATGTGGTGCGCGCCAGAACCGCGCCCGAACCGCGCCGTCCGGCAGGCGGATAGCGGCAGGCGGCGGCGGCCTGCGCAGCCAGTTCTGGCGTGCTGGTGAAGGGGAACATCACGCCGCTGACGCCGGCGTCGAGCACGCGCTTGGCCGTCCAGATTTCGTTCACCGGCACGCGCGCGAAGGTCAGCGCCGGCAGGCCGCGGGTGGCCAGCACGATGTTGCGCAGCGTCTCCAGGGTAATGGGTGAGTGCTCCATTTCGACCCACAGAAAATCGAAGCCCAGCGTGGCAGCGTGCGCGGCGACGTCCGGGTTGGCGACGGTAATAGTGGCGGCGACGACCGGCAGGCCTTCGCGCAGGCGTTTCTTGACGGGGTTTTCCCAGGGTGTGTTCATTTCTTTTTTAACCAGACTTCCGCCACCTGGCAGCCGCGGCCGTTGCCGCCCAGGCCGGCTTCACGATACCACGAAAGATCCAGTTCGCCCTGCGCGGTGGCGGCGCGCGGGATGTCGAATTCGATGGGGCGCACGGGTTGGGGCTTGAGCATCAGAGGGTGGATTTCAATTTCGGCATGGCCTGTCCCACTGGCCATCAGCCGGATTTTGCGCCCCGGACTGTCACCCGCGTACACTACGCGAATGCGATACTGCGCCCCAGGATCGAGACCCGTGTAGCGCATCTGCAAAGGCTCGTCGTACAGCGATTCCGCATAAGTCCACCAGGACCTGGGCCACTGCGGATGATATTCCAGGCCGATGCTGCCGCGCACCAGGTGTGGCTGCCGTGCGGGGTCGCCTAGATCGTCGTAGAAGCCGCCGGGACCCGGATCGGTCCAGTTGAGGATGCGCTCGATCGCCGCGGGGCCGGCTTGCGCGTCGGCGAACTGGCCCTCGATCCATAAGCGGTTGTTCAGCGGCACGTCCAGAGTATCGAGATTGGCGCCGCGGTCCACGCCGATGGCCTTGTAGCGCGCTACGCTCAGTTGCATGCCGATGCTTTGAAACAACGCCTCGGCCAACTCGAAAATCCGCGCGCGCCATGCGAGGGCGACCCGCTGTTCGACGGCGCGTTCCAGAATGGCGGCGGCCGCGCCGGCGTCGCGTGTCTCCTTGAGCGTGCGCATGGCGTCGTCTTCTAACATTGTTTCATTGAGCAGCCGCTTGCGTGTGTAGGCGTCGTAGTAAGCGCGATAAAGCGCTTGCTGGAAGCGCCAGTTTCGCAGGACCGGCGGCGGCGCGGAGTGCTCCATCGCCTGGAAATGCGCCAGCGTCGCGTCTACACCGGCGTTCGCCGCCAGCGGGCCGTGCCAGTTGCGCTCCAGCGCCAGCAGGCCCTCGGCGAAGCTCCCGGTGAATGCGTCGCCGATGAAGTAGCGGCTGTACTGGCGCAGGATCTCGGCTACGTCCAGGTCCGGATTCCAGCCGAGCGCGCTCCATACGAACTTATTCACGTCGTCGTTGGAACCCTCGGAGTAGCTGATGAACCCGATGGTGCGCGGCTCGAAGAGGCGAAAGATGCGCGCCTCTTCCGCGGGCCGCGGGTTGATGCTTTCGCGGCCTTCCGTGAGCGCCCAGGCGGGATCCCAATCCGGAACGGGAAACTGGCATTGAATGTTATGGGTGATGTCCGGATAGTGGCGGATCGGGTAGCGCGCCGGCACGGCGGCGCGCAGCTCCGGCAGCGACATGCGGTTCTGCGGCCCGAAGACAATGCCGCTCAGCCAGGCGGGCTGCTGGTTGCGCAGGATGGAAAGGAACTCATCGAGCCAGGCCTGGTTGAAGCTCTGCGGCGAGACCCACATTTGCGCGCGCGGATGGTAGCGTTTGAGGACCGCCGTTTCTTTCGCAAGCAGTGCCATCAACGGCTGGGGAGCGGTGTGGCCAGGGTCGCCGCCGGGCACGAACACGGCATCGATGCGCGGCAGTTGGCGGAACACCTCGCCCCATTCGCGCAGCGCGGATTCCACCGTGGCGGGGTCGGTGTAGTCGCGGTCCATCGCCGGATACCAGACCCAGACGTCCAGGCCGTAGGCTTCGAGCAGCCGCGAAAGCTCGACCATCATGCGCATGGGCGGCAGCGGAAAGTGCGGGCTATCGGCGGCATCGTCGGAGCGCGGCGGGATCAACTCGACGGCGTTGCTGCCGAAGACGGCCAGATCGCGGATGTACTGCTCGAAGACCGGTACGGACCAGGCGTCGTACGTATTCGATTTCGGGCGGTAGCCCAGTTGGTGGCCGCGCAGCGGGTAGCGCGGCGCACCGGCCTCCGCGAAGCCGTCGGGAAGTTGGATGGAACCGCGCGCGATGCGCAGTTCCCGCAGGAGGCGGCCGATGCCGAACAGAACGCCGCGCGCATCGTTGCCGGCGATGGTTACCGTGTGCGCGGCCGTGTGAATGCTGTAGCCCTCGCGTGGGCCGGTCGTGCGCGCGATCTCGATGGTGGGCGGAGCGGCCGTTGGCGCGACCTCCCAGCGAATGCCCGAGCGCTTTTCGACTTCTTCGATCAGGAGCGTGACGGCCTTAGCTTCAGGCGCGGAGAGTCCGGGCGGCGATACGACGGTGGCGTTGGTCAGATCCAGCGCGGCGGCGGGCGCGATTACAGCGGCGATTACGAGCGGAATCGCGAGTCGAGGCACGAATCAAATTGATAGCACAGGTGGCGGCTGAGATTCTACCGCGCTAATCGATGTGTCGATTACGGCCGATGTTTCATTAGAGAAGCGCTTCAGAGAGCCCCTCCTTTCCGCGAGGCGGATCTCCATCAAGGATATCGGCCTCCAGTCCGAACGGCTCGCGAACCGACCGATTTGGGCGCGTGCTGTGTGATCGGGAAACGCTACGGCGTAACTCATGGGCGCCCTCGCTGATGTGACGCGGTTCTGCGCAAAGACCGGGTGCGCCGCAGACAGCGCACACAAACCCTTAGCATCCAATCGAGACCATCCAAATACGCCGAGCCTGTGAGGGATTCAGTTGTTGCAGATCGGTATTCCGTCTCTACCGGATCGGCTTGTCCAGATTCCGTTGTGGAATGTGAGGGTAGCAAGGTGCTGGTCATTGTCATCGTTCAGCTCGAATAGAAAGAACCCACCCGCCTCGAAGCCAATCGTTTCGAGAATCCAGATCTCATCGACAGCTGCGAGCTGCGGGAATGATGGCGCCTGTTTCTTGATCTCGCCAAGAATCTGCTCTGGCACGAGATTCATATGCCGGCGTTCGAGAATCAAGACGCGTTTGTCCGCTTGCTGTTTAGTCAGCTTCGGAAGCTTCGTAGAGAGAGCCCCTCTTACCACATCCCCAAAATCATTCCCTACTTGTTGCCGTCGCACATTCAATTGGCCATGCTCCGGCAGGTCTTGTGCTTTGATGGTCAGAGCGACCTCAAAATCGGCTACGCCCGGCGGCACCCCAATCACCCGGCATTCATATTGATGCTCACCGTCTCGAACGTCAAGTCGGTTCGCTCTGATCCACTTCATGGACCGCTTCGACAACGACGGCCCTGGCCGCAGCTTTAGGAAAGGGGTCCAGTATACGAATCGGAACAAACACTTGAATCCAACGATCTGGCACAATCAGGATTTATCATCTTCGATCTTCAAAAACGCTCGCTCGAAGAACTTGAAATCGTCGATGTCGCCCACGAACGGCTGCGTGAGAGTATGCTCGATCGCCAGCGTCTTACCGTTAGACTTGCGCGTTGCCAGCATCTCGACGCTGCCGTCGATTCGTCGGTCCACCCAGTCCTTATCGGCATCGGCCCACGACAAATCGTCGTACGCAGATAGGAATGCCTTGATGCAGACGTCTTCCGCACGCGGCTTCGACGGCATGCCACTCATCATAGCAGCGAAAAGGCGACCCGTGACATAGACCCTCTGTGGTCGCCTACCGTTTAGGAATGGATAGGCGGAGCCAGGCGTTCCGAGAATCGTTCTCGTCGGACGCCACGAACGCCGGAAATAACTCATAACCTTGCCTAACGGCAAAGTTATGGGTTAAGTCACAGTACACGCACCCGGCCCAGTCCAGCCGGTCCCGCTTGGACGCTAGCCTGTCCTACTTCTTCTGCTCCAGTTTCAGGTTCACCACGGGCTGCTTGCGCGTATCGAACGAGCTGAGGGTCCTGGTGTTGCTGGAAGCGCCGTCAAAGTCGGCTCTGATCTCATAATCCACATCGGTGTTGAGGCCGTGAAAGTAGTAGCTGCCGTTGTCACGCGTGATGAACGACCGGATCTGCAGCGATTTCGTGTTCTTCAACTGCACCACCGCGCCGTTCACCGCCTCGCCTTGCGCGTTGCTCACCACACCTTGCACCGTCCGGATATTGGCATTTTCGTCTTTCTTATTCGGCCACACACCGGCCGAAAGCAGCAGCGTGAACGCCGCTGCCGCCAAAACCCAGCGGATCGCGCGATAAACCAGATTCTGTGACATCGCTCTATTTCCAGTCCTCTTCGGATTCTTCCTCCTCGGCGTCCTCCACGAAGTCTTCGTCTTCGTCCTCCTCCACTTCTTCCGCGGATTCCAGTTCGAGAGGGTCGGTCCCGATCACCTTCAGGTCCGCTCCACACTCGTCGCAACTGACGGAGTCGCCTTCGTCCACATCTTCTTCATCGATATCAATGGCCCCGTCGCATACCGGGCATGTAACCATAGCCAGAAATCCTCCCGGACACCCAACAATACATTTAACGAAAGTTCGCCACGCTTGCAACTGTATTGTACAGCGTTTAGCGGGTCAGTGAGCGGCCTGCTTCGCCAACCGGCGGCGCGTGGTGGCGGGCACCATTCCCTTCATCCGCATATACAGGAAAAGCTGCGCTCTGTGGGTGAGCTCGTGCTCCTTGACAAACTGCAGCATTTCCAGGCGCGTGACCCGGGCGCCGTCGACCCGCGTGACCATCCCGGCATAAAACTCCGGTGGCTGGGCCGCGAGTTCGGCCGCGCGCTGCTCCACGGTCGCGCGTAGCTCCCGCCCCAGATCGCCTGCGCCGGCGCCCTCGGGCAGCAGCGCGAACCGGGCCATCTTCTCCCGGAATTGCGGACCGCCGAGGTGCTCGTCGCCTTCGAGCAGCAGGCCCGTGAGGCCATATCCGGAGATCAAAATGTGGCGCGCGATCTGGCCGAACGTCATCAGGTCTGCGGCGGGCCTGTAGTCGAACTCGCCGGCCGGAAACTCCTCGACGGCCGTGGCCGTATCAGCGCGGATCGTTTTCCAGGAATCCAGAACTTGGTCCAGTCTCACCATAGTTTTTCATTGTACCCGCGGCGGGACGATATATGAATTGAACGGCGGCTGGCAAGCTCGATGACGCGGAGGAACAGGCTTGTCGCGATCTTTCGAAAGGCCCTGCCTCAAAGTTCGGCAGAGTTAGCATTTTAGCGATTTAGCCTTTGCATTGTGGCGCATGCCGGCCACCGGTCGCCCGCCACCTTGCGCAAATTGGGGCGCCTTTCAAAAGGCCGTGAGCCGGCCGCGTGGCCGTTTACTTCTGCGGTCTTTACGATGTTGCGCGGGCAGAAATTGAGCCATAATGGAGGGGGGTCCGCTATGACGATTGAAGAGGCCATCCTGGAGAAAGTCCGCCTACTGCCGCCGGAAAAGCAGCACGAAGTGCTGGACTTCACCGAGTTCCTGCAGGCCCGGACGGCGACAAACGAGCCCCGCGAACCGCTCAGGGGACTTTGGAAGGATCTGGCCGTCTCGGTTACCGAAGAGGACATTTCCGAGGCGCGGCGAGAGATGTGGGGCGACTTTCCGCGGGAAAGCATTTGAAAAGTGGCTTGGTTGTCGATACGCACGTCGCAATTTGGTATCTCGCCGACGATCCCGCTCTCTCCGCGCGTGCGGCAACCGCTCTCGACGCCGCCACCATTGCAGGCCAGCCGATCTACGTGCCGGGGATTTGCATAGTGGAGTCGATATACTTGGCCGAGAAAAGCCGCATTCCGGAGGCTGCATTTCAGAAGTTGCTGCATGCGCTTGAGGAATCAAATCCCGGTTCGTTATCGCTCCGCTCGACAGGGACGTAGCCGTTAAGGTTCGCAGTATCGCGCGCGCCGATGTTCCCGACCTTCCGGATAGGGTGATCGCGGCGACTGCCGCCGCTCTCCGGCTGCCGCTCGTAACCAAAGACGGACGAATTCGGGTGACGAACCTGGAAACCATCTGGTGAAGCTGGGGATCAATGGAAAGCAAAACCGCACACTACAAACACGCCCCCAATGCTCTTGTGCAGCCCTTTTCGGCCCAGGGGCATAAGGTCCAAATATGGACCCAGAAAGACGTACGGGCCAGCTGTAACCGTCGAAGTGTTTTCAAGGCTATTGGTTCTTCTAACGGGAACAATCGGTCGCCTTCGTGAACGCCGCCGCCCAGGCGGATTATGACGGCCATATGTCCTGGCTGCTGCGCTATGCTGAAGTGAGGGCCGGGTTATGAGCAACGCCGCCACTCCTTCGTACCTGGAGATCATTGATTTCATTGCCGCCGGCACCACGCCGCAAGCGGTCGCCGACTACCACCCTTCCGCGGAAGCCCAACAACGCGTTGCCGGACTCATCGCGCGCGAAAAAGAGGGCGGTTTAGCGCCCGAGGAGAAGGCGGAACTAGATCACTTCATGGATCTGGAACATATCCTCCGGATGGCCAAAGCGCGCGCCCGCCAGATACTAATCAGTGGCTCGTGATGTAGACGCGGCGTCTGGTTATCGAGCGCGCCCATCGGCGTTGTGAATACTGTCTGGTCCATGAAGACAGCGCGGGCTTTCCGCACGAGGTCGATCACATTATAAGCCGGAAGCACGGCGGCTCCTCGGGCATCGGCAACCTGGCTTATGCCTGCGTCCTATGCAACCGCTACAAAGGGACGGATATCGCATCCATCGACCAGTCCGATTTTCGCTGTCCCCGCGACGATTACGGCAATCTCGTGGGCCGATTCGCCCCTACATAATCGCCGTAGGCGGCGCGGGCTCGTCCGGACGTCCCGCATTGCGCAACGGCACCTGAATCATCACCACGATCAGCACCGCCAGCGCAATCAGCGCCGCCACAAACGGCGCCGTCCACTTCAACAGCGTCACATCGTGCCCCGTGCCTACCAGCGCCGCGATGGCCAATCCGCATAGCGCCTCTCCGGCGATCAAGCCCGACGCCGTCAGCACACCCGAGTTATCCACCCTCGCCTTTTGCGCATCGTTGAAGCCGCGGCGGTCGCGTAGCTTGTCCGTCACCCAGCGCACCAACCCACCCACGAAGATTGCGAACGTCGTACCCAGCGGCAGATACATGCCCACCGAGAACAGCATCGGACTCCGCACCTCCACCATGATCAGCGCGAACCCCATCAAGATGCCGACCACCACCAAGGGCCAGGCCATATCGCCGCCCACAATACCCTTCGACAGCATCGCCATCAAGCCGGCTTGCGGCGCCGGTAGCGCGGGGCTGCCGAAATGATAAGCCTTGTCCAGAATTGCCAGGGGAAAGAACAGCACCAATGAAGCGACCACCACCCCCAACATGTCGCCGATCTCCATTTTCGCCGGCGTTCCACCCAGAATTTGGCCCACCTTCAAGTCCTGGAGCATCTCGCCCGCCACCGCGGACGAAACACAAACCACCGCCGAAACGCCCAACACCGCGGCCACGCCGCCGGCGCCCGCCACCCCCAATGCCACCATCAGCAGTGCCGCGATCACCAGCGTGCACAGCGTCAGGCCCGATACCGGATTGTTCGACGACCCGATCATGCCCACCAGGTTGCCCGATACGGCCGCAAAAAAGAATCCGAGCACCACCATCACCAGCGCGGCCACTACGGCCCCGGTCAGCACCGTCGATCCGGACAGATTTCCGGCGCTAATAAAGTAATAGTAAAGGCCGATCATCGCCACCAGCACGATGCCCACGCCGGTGAACACCGTGCGCGCGCTCAGATCGCGCTCCGTGCGGCTCGTGGCGGCGTGCGAGGCGGCCGACTTCTTCAGGTCGGATACGGCGCGAGCCATCCCCGCTCCCAGTTGCTTGCGCATCCGGAACAGCGTGTAGGATGCGCCCACCAGCATGCCACCCACGGCGATCGGCCGCACCACCGAGAAATAGACCGACTGCGCCAGCAGGGTCCACGAGATCGGCTGTCCGGCCGGCTGGCCCGCCTGCAGATAGGGTCCCAACACGAACGTCAGCAGCGGAACCAGCAATCCCCAGGCCAGCACGCCGCCGGCAAAGTTCAGCGCCGCCAGCCGCGGACCGATAATGTAGCCCACGCCGAGATACGCGGGGCTCACGTCCGGCGCGGTGAATATTGACGCGCCGCCAGTGGTGGTGATAGCCACCCGCGGGTTGGTGCTGGTCCGGAGCAACAACCTCTTGCCCACATCGCCGATGGTGACCCGGAATGTGTTGTTCGGATTGAAGACGTTGACCGCCCCCAGCAGGTACAGGAACCCGCCGAAGCCCATATTCGCAAACAGGATTTTGGCGGCCTTCGATCCCTGCTGGCCGGCCTTGTGGATCTCCGATGCGGCCACCGACTCGGGGAAAGGCAGATCGGGATCTTCCACCATCACCCGCCGCAGCAGCGTGACAAACAGAATTCCGAGCGTGCCCCCGATGACCATTAACACCACCGAATTCCAATACTTGTCCGACGTGAGCCCCGCCGGCCAGAGTCCCGAAAGCACGAAGGCTGGAATCGTGAAGATCGCGCCCGCCGCCACCGATTCGCCGATCGACCCGATGGTTCGCGTGATGTTCTCTTCGAGCAGCGATCCCTTCATCAGCTTCAGCAGCGCCATGCCGATCACCGCGGCCGGGTACGTGGCTGCAATCGTCATGCCCGCCTTCAGGCCCAGGTACGCGTTGGCCGCGCCCAGCACGGCCGTCAGAACCAGTCCCAAAAGCACGGCGCGGAAGGTGAACTCGCGCATGTTGGTCTTGTCCGGCACGTACGACCGGAACTTCTTTTCCGTCTGCGGGGGCGTCATTGCAGTCGCGACCTCACTTTTTCGCTCAGAGCTTTTCCGTCCACGGTCTTGCCCGCCAGCTTGGCCTGCGCGGCCTTCATCACGATTCCCATTTGCTTCAACGAAGTCACGCCGGTCTCGGCTAGGGCAGCGTTGATGGCGGCCTCGATTTCGGCCTCGTCCGCGCCGGCTGGAAGGTAGGATTCTATCAGCTTTCGCTCGCTCTCTTCTTTCACCGCCATTTCTTCGCGCCCGCCTTTGCGGAACATCTCGGCGGCCTCTGTGCGCTGCTTCACCAGCGACTTCAGGATCTGCATCTCGGCCGCCTCGTCGAGCGGCTTCATGGCGTCCACTTCGTGTTTCTTCAGCGCCGTCTTCATCATCCGCAGCGTGCCCAGGCGGGCTTCGTCGCGGGCTTTCATGGAAGACACCATGTCTTTCTGCACTCGATCGAGTAAGGGCATAGTGTCTGCTATTCTAATGTACAGTGGGGCAGGTTCGCAGCCTGCAAGCGGCCTCGCAGGCCGCCAACGCGCGCGAGCGCGTCTTTTCCGTCCCCGGCAGTGGCCGCGAGCCATGACGCCGTGGGAACGGTCCTACTCAGCGCGCAAAGCCTCCACAGGATCGACCGTCGTGGCCCTCCGCGCCGGCAGGTAACTGGCCAGCATCGCCGCCAGAATCAGCCCTACCAACACCGCGCCATACGTCAGCGGATCGGCCGGGCTCACGCCATAGAGCAGTGACCGCATCAGCCGTGTCAGCGCCAGCGCCGCCGTTAACCCGCACGCTGCGCCGATGCCCGACAGAACCAGCCCGTGGCGCACGAACATCCCCGTGACGCCCTGCAGGGGCGCGCCCAGCGCAATCCGTATCCCAATCTCGCGGGTCCGTTGTGAAACCGAGTAGGAGATCGCGCCGTAGATTCCGATCACGCCCAGAAGCACGGCCATCCCCCCGGCGATGGCTAGCAGCACCAGCGTAAACGACGTTCGCGCCAGCGAGCGGTCGTATACGGATTCCAAAGTCTTAACGTCCGCTACCGGCAGATTCGGATTCACGCTGGCAACCGCTTTTTGGAGGTCCTGAAGCAATGCCGCCGATCCGGCCCGCGGCGTGCGGATGACGTACGCCACACTTCGGTATACGTAGGTCGCGGAAGCTTCGAAATTCCTCTGCAACAGCGGCCAGTAGACAATCCTGGGCGCCTTCTGATCCACGCCGTCGTCGTGCAGGTCGGCCACCACTCCGATCACCTCCCGCCAGTCGTCCTTAAGACCCGGGCGGATGCGCTTGCCCACCGCGGCACGCGGATCGCGCCACAACTCGCGCGCCAGATTCTCCGAGATCAGGGCCCCGGGCGTTTGGTTGTAAGTCTCCGCCCAGGTCAAATCGCGTCCGGCGATCAGACGGGCGCCGGTCGTCGAAAAATAGCCCGGCGATACGAACTTGTAACGCCGCACCGGCGGAACCGCGCCCGGCTGTCCCGGCTGGTCCTCCGCATAAGCAGGATCGTTCGTGCCGCCTTCCATGGGAAGATCGCTCGTGATTGCGGCGCGGGAAACACCCGCCAGCGCATCGATGCGGCGCAGAATATCCTCCTCCATGCGAATCGCCCGCCACGGTTCCTTGACCTGCGATTCGGGAATCGAGATACGCAGAGTCTCCACATCCTGCGCGCCGGAAAAGCCAGGGTCTACGTGCCGCAAGGCCAGGAAAGTGCGCATCATCAGCCCGGAGCCGGCCAATAGGACGAAAGCCAGCGCCACCTGCACCACCACCAGAAGCCCGCGTGCGTGACGCTGCTCCTTGCTCTGGCTGAGCGAACGGCCCTCGCTGCGCAGGGCGTTCGATAAATGCGGCCGGGCATACTTCAAGACTGGGATCAAGCCGAACAGCAAGCTCGCAACCAGCGAAATGCCCGCGGCGAACGCCAGCACTGTGGGATCGATCGAGATATCGTGAATGCGCGGCAGGTTTCGAAGACCCGAGGCTGCGAGCGCCCGCAAAGCGGCGTACGCCAGCCCTAAGCCGAGCCCGCATCCGCCGGCGCCAAGCAGCATGCTTTCGAGCAGCAGTTCGCGCGCGATGCGTGCCCAGCCGGCGCCGAGCGCGGCGCGAATCGCCAGTTCCCGCCGGCGTCCATCGGCCCGCACCAGCAGCAGATTCGCCACATTGGCGCAGGCGATCAATAACACAATTCCCACCGTGCCCATCAGGACCCAAAGCGTTTTTCCGATGTCGCCGACCAGTACGTCCTTCAGCAAGCGTAAGCGGGGAGCGATGCGCGATGCCGTCCAAAAGTCCGCGCTGAAGTTGGGATTCATTGGAAACTTTGCGGGCGCCATTCGCAGCATGCGCGCGACATCCGCGTTGGCACGCGTAAGCGTCACCCCCGGTTTAAGCCTGGCGACTCCCTGGCAGCAGAAGCTGATCAACCGGATGTCCGCGCGATTGACCCGCAGCGGGACCAGCAGCGAGACTGGGCGATCCATGAATTGGAATGCCGGCGGCATCACACCGACCACCTCGTGCGCTTGGCCATCCAGCACGATGCGCCGGCCCAGAACGGAGCGATCGCCTCCGTAGCGCGAATTCCAGTAGCCGTCCGAAAGAATCACCACGCGTTCGCTGCTCGGATCGTCGTCGGAAGCGGTGAACGGGCGTCCTATCGCCGGTTGGACGCCCAGGACCGGAAGAAAGCGATTCGTCACCGCCAGGGCCGGCGCTTCCTCGGGTTCGCCCACGCCCGTTACGGTCGCCGTGTCGGGTAACCACATACCCACGTCCTGAAACACGCGGTTTTCCTCGCGGTAAGTGAAATACAGCGAGGCGGCCATGTTGAGGTCGTCGATATGGACTCCCGGCGCGGTATGCCGCAGCGCGACGATCTGTCCGGATTGCGGATACGGCAGGGGTTTCAGCAGCACGCCATCGATTACACTGAAGATCGCCGTGCTGGCGCCAATGCCCAGCCCGAGCGTAAGCACACTCACCGCCGTGAAGCCCGGGTTGCCGCGCAGCCGGCGCGCGGCATAGCGCAGATCCGAAAGCAGCTCCGCGATCGCGTTCTCCCATCCGTAGGAACGCACCTGTTCCCGGATTGCGGTAGCGTTGCCGAGATTCAACCGCGCAGCATGCCGCGCCTCGTCGGGCGAAAGCCCGCTCGCCTCTAACTGGGCGGCGGCCTGTTCCAGGTAGCTCTCCACTTCGTCGGCAATATCCTGGTCGGCGGCTCGGCAGTTCGCGAGCGCGCGCAAGCCGTGCGCAAGATGGCGCCAAAAGGACATGCGGCTAGCCCTCCGCCTTCTGTGTATTTAGTTCGTCCATAACTGTCACGACAAACGTGTCTGCTTAAGAATACGATCCCTTCATCATGATTGTCAAGATGTGAAGTTCAAGTGGAGTGGGGCAGGCTCGAAGCCTGCAGCGGCCTCGTAGGCCGCCCTACCACTATTCCGCGCCACCCGGCATCAGCAGTTCCGCCAGCTCCTGGGCCTGCACCCGGATCTCCGGAATCGCGACGGACTCGATGAGCTGCCCCAAGCGCAGCGGTCCCAGCGCATAGAGCGGCGGACGCCATCCAACGCCCGCTGGTAACAGGGCGCCTTGATCGTCAGCCAATGCGCCCAGCCGGTGCGGATCGGGCTGCAGCCAGCCTTGCTCCACCAGATTGCGCAGCACCGGGTTGGTGCTCCGGCCAAGATCCGTATCGGGACCCGTGCAATTCACGATTCGCTCGACCTTCAGCGTTTTCGCTCCGGCGCACCCGCGCAGCGCGATGTTCACCTCCACGCCGTCCACCGTCAAGCGAAAGCCGCGCGTCCGCCCAGCCAGCACTTCCAGGCTGCCGTCGCGCAGCGAACCTTCGACCGCCATACCAATCTGCGGCGCCATCCTGTGCCTGTGCGTGTCCCAAAAAGGCCGCAGATGGCGGAGAAAACTCCGCTGCTCCGCGAAGCTCAACGCCTGCCAGCACTGGTTGGTCTCCGGCCGTATCGAATCCACCGCTTCTCTCCAGCCGGCCGGCAGGGCCGCGGCCCGCGAAGCTGCCGTCCGCATATCGCGCAGCAGGCCGCGCAGACCGTTGCACTGCGGGCCGCGGATGCAGCCATAGACCGGCAGTACGTGCGGTTGCGGCAGCAGTCCCCGGCGCGACACCATGTATACCTTGCCGCGGTGCCCGTTGTGCCGCAAGGCCAGCAGTGCGTCTACGGCGGTCAGCCCGCTCCCTAGCAGCAGCACCGGCGCATGCCTGTCGCGCATCTCGAAGGCGCCTTCCATCCATGCGATCTCAAAGAAGCGTCCGCTCAATGCCACCTCCGCACCGAGCCCTGGCCAGGCGGCCGGTGCGGCGTTGCCGGTCGCCAGAATCGCCGCGCCGCCATGCAGCACGCTGCCCGATTCTGTCTCTACCGCGATCTTCCCCGCCGCTACGCGTACACCCGTCGCCCGCGTTCTCACGTGCTGGAACTGTCCGCGCCCCACTCGCAGCGCCTCACCCAGTACCTCGCGGATATATTCTCCGTAAACCGCCCGCGGCGCGAATGAGCAAAAGTCGTATTGGCCCGGCCTCGTCCGTTCCAGCCAACAGAGGAAATGTCCCTCATCGTCCGGTAGCGCGGACATATTCACGGCGCGCACGTTCAGCAGGTGAAGAGGGCACCGTGTGGAGTACGCCATTCCCCGTCCTAACTCAGCGGCTGGCTCCAGCAGTGTAACTGCGGCCCCACGCAGCACTAACTGCGCCGCCGCCAGCACGCCGCTTGCACCTCCTCCTATTACTATTATCGTGCCCGCCATTCTCATGTGTCTCCTAAATGTAACTCTGCTCCGGGACGGCCTTCATTCCAGTGTATCGTGCACCGATACACTCGGACTGCGCAACGGTTCGCCATCTCGCTTTTTCCGAACATTCGTATCGTAACCCGACACAACATTTTACCTTAACAAGATAAACAGACCCTTGACTGCTACTAATAACCAAGTTACCATCAACTCCGAGGAATCAAAACACTCTTATGCCTGATAACGAAGAATCCAAGGGTTCAACGGCCCAGGTCCGTCATACCCTCGGCGAAGCGGCCGCGCGCCAGCTCGCGGTCACTACCAAAACCGTTCCCATGATGGAGCAGATCACGCCGCGCTGGCTGGTCTCGTTTCTGTCGTGGGTGCCTGTCGAAGCGGGTACCTACCGGGTGAATAAGGTGAAACCCACACTGCCCGGTACCCGCACCGTGGAATGCAGTCCCGACCAAGAGGTCGAACTGCCGGAAATTTACGTCGACTACGAGGAGAAGCCGCGCGAGTACACGCTCAGCGCGGTGACCACCACGCTCGATGTACACACCCGCGTCTCCGATCTGTACCGCAGCCCGCACGATCAGATCAAGGAGCAGTTGCGCCTGACCATCGAAAAGATCAAGGAGCGCCAGGAGCGAGAGCTCATCAATAACAAGGAGTATGGGCTGCTCAACAACGTCGCGGCCAAAATGAAGGTCAAGACCCGGGCGGGCGCACCCACGCCCGACGACCTCGACGAGCTCATCGCCAAGGTTTGGAAGGAGCCCTGCTTCTTCCTCGCGCACCCCAGGGCCATCGCCGCCTTCGGACGGGAGTGCACTTACCGCGGCGTCCCCCCGCCCACCGCGCTCCTGTTCGGTGCGCCGTTTTTGACCTGGCGCGGAGTCCCTCTGGTTCCCTGCGACAAGGTGCCCATCGGCGACGAGAAGACCAGTATCCTTCTCGTGCGCACGGGTGAGAAGAAGCAGGGCGTGGTTGGCTTGTTCCAGCCCGGGCTGGTGGGCGAAGTGTCGCCCAGCCTTTCGGTGCGTTTCATGGGAATCGACCACAAGGCGATTGCCTCTTATCTGATTTCGCTGTACTGTTCGGTGGCGGTCCTCACTGACGACGCACTCGGCGTGCTGGAAGACGTGCATGTGGGCCAATACCATGAGTACAAGTGACCTTGCCGCGGCGGATCTGCCGGCCATGGCAGCCGCGCTGGATGTGGCAGCCATCGCCAGGCTAGCCAACGAATTCTTCGCCGCCATGCCGTCGCATACGGCGCCCCCCAATGCCGCGCTTCCCGCGCCCGCGCCGGCGGTGACTGACTCTGTCGCGATACCCACACCGGAGGGCGTGGCGGCGCTTGCACCCGGCAATCCCGGCGCGGTTCCCGTCTACGGAGCGCCCGGCTCGCCGGAGTACCTCTACAACGCGGCAGAGCCGCCGCCTCTGAACGCGCAACCGTCCTTTCCGGAGCCCAGCGGCCTATTCTCATTCCCCGCCGTGCCCGGCATGCAGCCTGCTCCCGGCATGCAGCCGGCTCCCGGGATTCCGGTGCCCGCTGAGCCGCTGCCCGCAACCGCGCCGGCCGCGCCGGACTTTACGCCGCCTGCCTGGAGCGCGTTATCGCTGGATAAGGTGCCGGCCGCGCCCGATTTTATGCTGGATCCGTTAGTGCTCGCCCAACTCGCGAATGAGTTGCTTGCCGCGCTGCCAGCCAGTACCGCGTTGCCCGGGGATGCGTCGCTCCCGGTCCCCGCAGTGCCCTCGCTGCCGGGCGAGCTATCCGCCCTCCCAGGTGCGCCAGCTAAGCCGCCGCTGCCCGGCACAACGCCTGTCCTCGATCTGCCGGACTACTCTCCAGCCGCCGGCCGGGGTTCACCGTTCGACTTTGCTTTTTCGTTCCCCGTAACCAGCGACCTGTTCAGCTTGCCCGGCCTGCCCGGCGCGCAGTCGCTGCCCGGCACAACGCCCGCCCCCGATCTGCCGGACTACTCCCCAGCGGCCGGCCGGGGTTCACCGTTCGACTTTGCTCTTTCGTTCCCCGTAACCAGCGACCTGTTCAGCTTGCCGGGCCTGCCCGGTGCGCAGTCGCTGCCCGGCACACCCGTGCTGTCGCCGCCATCGTCTGTCCCGGAGCAAAGCGGGGCAGCCCCAGAGCCACGCGGCGCGGACGCCTTCGTCCACACCCAACCCCCCGGTTTCGCCCCTCCGGCTCCCCCCGCCAGCGCTCCGGCCGGCCCCTCGCAGCCGCTCGCCGAGTCCTACGATTTCCGTCCCCGGATGACACCGGATTTGGAGCGCGACAAGCGCCCCTTCGATCCGTACTCCATCCGGCGCGACTTTCCGATCCTGCAAGAGCGTGTGAACGGCCATCCCCTGATCTGGCTCGATAACGCCGCTACCACGCAGAAACCCAACGCCGTAATCGATCGCCTGTCTCACTTCTATCACCACGAAAACTCCAACGTCCATCGCGCCGCCCACACGCTCGCGGCACGCGCCACCGACGCCTACGAGAGCGCCCGCGAGAAAGTGCGGCGCTTCATCAACGCTTCCTCCACGCGTGAAATCGTCTTTGTGCGCGGCACCACTGAAGGCATCAACCTGGTGGCTCAGGCTTGGGGCCGCCGCAACGTGCAGCAGGACGACGAAGTCGTCATCACCTGGCTCGAACACCACGCCAACATTGTGCCCTGGCAGCAGCTCTGCGCGGAGAAGGGCGCCCGTCTGCGCGTGGCGCCCGTGGACGATCGCGGCGAAGTCATGCTGGATGAGTATGAGAAGCTGCTGGGGCCGCGCACGCGCATGGTGGCCTTCAGCCAGGTGTCCAACGCGCTCGGCACCATCACCCCGGCGCGCGAGATGGTGGAGATGGCCCACCGCCACGGCGCGCGCGTACTGGTCGATGGCGCGCAATCGGTGGCGCACATGCGGACCGACGTGCTGGCGCTCGATTGCGACTTCTTCGTCTTCTCCGGCCACAAGATCTTCGGCCCCACCGGAATCGGGGTCGTATACGGAAAGGCCGCCATCCTCGACAACACCCCTCCCTGGCAGGGCGGCGGCAGCATGATCGTGGATGTCACCTTCGAGAAAACCGTCTATCAGCAGGCCCCGGCGCGCTTCGAGGCCGGCACCGGCAACATCGCCGACGCCGTGGGGCTAGGCGCCGCGCTCGACTATCTGGATGAGGTTGGCATCGAGAACGTGAACCGCCACGAGCATGTCTTGCTGAACTACGCCACTGCCGCGCTCCGCGAGATACCCGGCCTGCGCATCATCGGAACAGCTCGCGAAAAGGCCGGCGTAATCTCCTTCGTGCTCGACGAATTTCGCACTGAGGATGTCGGCGTGGCCCTGAACCAGGAAGGCATCGCGGTGCGCGCCGGCCACCATTGCGCGCAGCCCATCCTGCGCCGCTTCGGCGTGGAGAGCACCGTCCGGCCGTCGCTGGCTCTCTACAACACTACGGAAGATATCGATGCGCTGGTAGCCGGCATCCTGCGCATGCAGGCCGGCCGGCGCCACGGCCGGCTTTGAATGCTTTGCCGTGGCGACGGTACCCTAAGGAAGAGGATTAAATGTCGAAAATCTATCAGGATAATTCTTTGAGCATAGGCCGGACACCATTGGTGCGGCTCAACCGCATGGCGCAGGGGCTGAAAGCCACGGTGCTGGCGAAAATCGAAGGACGAAACCCGTCTTATTCCGTCAAGTGCCGCATCGGGGCATCCATGATCTGGGACGCCGAAAAAAGAGGCGTCTTGAAGCCCGGCATCGAAATCGTCGAGCCTACTAGCGGAAACACCGGTATTGCCCTGGCATTCGTGGCCGCCTCCCGGGGCTACGAGCTGACGCTCACCATGCCGGAGACCATGTCCATCGAGCGCCGGCGCGTGCTGGCGGCCTTTGGCGCCAAACTGGTCCTGACGCCCGGTCCCGGAGGGATGTCCGGCGCCGTGCGAAAAGCGGTCGAAATTGCCGAGTCGGACCCGCAGCATTACTTTCTTCCGCAACAGTTTGAGAATCCCGCCAACCCTGCCATCCACGAGGCCACCACTGGCCCGGAAATCTGGGACGATACCGATGGCGCTGTCGACGTGCTGGTCTCGGGCGTCGGCACCGGCGGAACCATCACCGGCATCTCCCGGTTCATCAAGAAGACCAAAGGCAAATCCATCGTCTCAGTGGCCGTGGAGCCTGCCGCCAGCCCCATCTTGACGCAGCAAAGGGCCGGGTTGCCGCTGCAGCCGGCGCCCCACAAAATCCAGGGCATCGGTGCGGGCTTTGTGCCCAAGATACTCGATCTGTCGCTGGTGGACAGGATCGAGCGGGTCTCGAACGACGAAGCCATCGAATTTGCCCGCCGGCTGGCGCTGGAGGAAGGCATCCTTTCGGGCATCTCCTGCGGCGCGGCGGCCGCCGTCGCCCTCCGGCTCGCCAGCGAAGAAGAATTTGCCGGCAAGACCATCGTGGTCATACTGCCCGATTCCGGCGAGCGCTACCTCTCCACGGTGCTCTTCGAGACCCTGGCGGCGTAGCCAAAGCAAGCAGGCCCTCGTTGTGGGTGGCCTGCCGAGTTCCAGTAGCTGTGGGGCAGGCCATCGTTGTGGGTGGCCTGCCGAGTTCGAGCCGAGCCGCGACCATAACGCAGCGATCTTCATCTCACAGGGGTGCACCTATGGATCTACCAAAACTGAACACCCTGTCCCTCACGTTTGGCAAGGCGCTCGAAGCCGGTCTCACCAGCGGCGACAAGAGCTTTGAACTGCCCAGCCGAAGGGACATCGCGGAGATCTGCCGCCGCTATACCAAGGGCCTGTTTCCCCTTTTCTACCACAGCGATCACGGGAGCAATTTTCCCGCGCGCGCGCGTGTGTACCTCAAGGACATTGAAAAGCTCCTCACCGATCAAGTCTGCCGCGCCATCCATCTGGACTGCCACTGCCGCGGCGGAAGGGTGCCGCCTGCAATCAAGAAGACGGCGCGGGAACGCGTTGACCAGGCCCTTGAAAGTCTACCGGAGCTCGCCCGCCTTCTGGCCTCCGATGTCGACGCGGCCTTCTGCGGCGACCCCGCCGCCGCGGGTCTTGAGGAAGTGCTGCTCAGCTATCCTTCCATCCAGGCTATTACCGTGCACCGCCTGGCGCATCGGCTCTATCGTCTCGAGGTCCCGTACATCCCGCGCATGATGACCGAGGCCGCGCATAGTCAAACCGGCATCGACATCCACCCCGGCGCCACCATTGGCGATTCGTTTTTTATCGATCATGGCACCGGCGTGGTGATCGGAGAAACGGCCACCATTGGGAGCTGGGTCACGCTCTATCACGGCGTCACGTTGGGAGCCTTTAATCCCCTGGATAGGGACGATCTGGGCAGGTTGCGCCGCGGCCAGTCCAATAAGCGGCACCCCGATCTGGAGGATCACGTCACCGTTTATCCGAATGCCACCATTCTGGGAGGTAGAACCCTTGTCGGGCATCACAGCGTGATCGGAGGCAACGTCTGGTTGACTCACTCGGTGGTGCCTTACAGCAAGGTAGTCGGCAAGGATCCCGAGCTGCTCATTCACGACGGCAGTCCGGAGTCTTTAGGTGTGTTCAAGTTCGCCGGTTCGGGTATCTGATCGCTCTCGATCACTTGCTGCAGCGCCGCTACCAGCCTGGGACCCGTCTGCTGGATCTCGGCGATATGCTCCGCCGCCAGGTCCTTCAAGATCCGCTCGCCGGTTTCTGACATCGCCACGGTCACGAGGCGCCGGTCGTGCTCACCAGTCTGCCGCTGGACCATACCGTGCGTCACCATCCGATTCACCAGCTCCACGGCGCTGTGGTGGCGAACCTGCAGGCGCTCGGCCAGATAGCCGATCGTCGGGCCATGGCTCGATCCATCGAAACCCTTGATGGCCAGCAGCAGCTGGTGCTGCTGCGGCGCCAGGCCGTGGGCCCGTGCGGCCCTCTCGCTGAAATGCAGAAACTTGCGGATTTGGTGGCGGAACTCCGAGAGCGCCCGGAACTGACCCGGCGATATTTCCCAAATCAGTCTAGTGATGCTATAGACTATAGTGTAATGCGCCCTTGTCGTCAAGTGGGGTAGGCTCTCAGCCTGCAGCGGCCTCTTAGGGCGCCCAACGCGCGGTCGTGCCCGCAGGTAGAGTGATCGACCGTCTTTGCGGGATCTGTCACGAAAGTGTCGTCCACCCCCATGCAACCCTTTACCGCCATCGGTCGACACGAATACCTGTGCGATGCTGGTGTGTACTCCGAAAGCGGAGGCTGCCGCCATCTCGACCAACGAACCCAAAACCTGCTATGCCGCCGCCCTGGCGGCGACATTTGTTTTCCTGCTTGCGCCGCAGGCGCGCGCGCAGGGTGGTCCGCCGTACTATACCAACGATCCGGGAACTCCCGGCAATAAGAACTGGGAAATCAACCTGGGATACATGCCGTTCTTATACGACGGTGCCTCAACCACCCACATTCCGGACGTCGACATCAATTACGGCCTGGGTGATCGCATCCAACTGACTTTCGAAAACGCCTGGTTGCGCGTGAACAACTCGGGCAATGTAAAGTATGGCCTGGGGCAGGATCAACTGGGCGTCAAATGGCGGTTTTACGATAACAAAAAGTCGGGCCTCGGAATCTCCATCTTCCCGCAGGCCTCCATCAACAACCCCAATCAGTCCGTGCAACGGGGCATCACTCCGCGCGGCGCCAGCCTGATCCTGCCCATCGAATTCACAAAACACCTCGGACCCGTCGATATCAACTGGGAAGTGGGCTACAACGAGGTTCATCTCGGGCCGCATGGCTGGCTCGCCGGTTTTGTGGTCGGCCACGATGTGACGAAGAAGCTGGAGTTGGACGCCGAGTTCTACGGACTGGGCACGTTCAATAATTCGTACAACCAGCAAACCATAGACGCGGGCGCCCGCTACAAACTTCGCCCGCCATTTATCCTCCTGCTGATGGCTGGCCGAAGCGTAGCGGCTGCGTCCAAGGGCCAGCCTTTTTTCGTCGGATATTTCGGAATGCAGTTCTTACTTCCGCCGAAGCCGTTCGAGTAGCGGCAGCCAAGTGGCAGCACCATCCGGAAGCCGTCTGCTATCCTAAACGATTAAGGTCCCGCCATGCACATTCGAAAACAAAGATTGTTAACGCCCGGCCCCACGCCCCTCTATCCGCCCGCCCTGCACGCTATGATGGCATCGGATATCCACCACCGTACGGAGGACTTCCGCAAGGTGTACCGGTCCATGCTCGCGGACCTCAAAGAGGTGATGGGCACCGCCAACGACGTTCTGATGTTCGCCGCCTCGGGCACCGGGGCGATGGATGCGGCCGTATCGAACCTTTTCTCGCGCGGCGATAAAGTGGTCGTCTGCGTGGCCGGAAAGTTCGGCGAACGCTGGGCCGAGATCGCCAAAGCCTACGGCCTGGACGCTACGGTTATTTCTGTGCCCTACGGCGAAGTAGTCTCCCCCGCGCAGGTGGAAGCCGCCCTGGCGGCCGAACCGTCTACCCGCGGTGTATTCGTACAGGCGTCGGAAACCTCCACCGGCGCCGCGCACGACGTGCGCGCCATGGCCCGCGCTGTCGGCAAGACCGGCGCTATCTTTGTGGTGGACGCCATTACCGGCCTGGGCACCATGCCGCTCGATATCGACGGCTGGGGCCTGGACGTGGTGATCGGCGGCTCGCAGAAAGCTTTCATGATTCCGCCGGGCCTGGCCTTCATGTCCGTTAGCCCCAAGGCCTGGGGCTTCGCCGATAGCGCCTCGCTGCCGCATTACTACTTCAATCTGAAGAAGGAAAAGAAAAGTGGCGACGCCGGCGAATCGAGCTGGACTCCATCCACGGCGCTGGTTCTGGCGCTGGCCGAAGCGCTGAAATATGTGAAGCAGCTCGGCATGCCGCATCTGATCGAGAACGCCCAGCTGCTGGCCCGCGCTACGCGCGCCGCCGTCGAAAAGCTGGGCCTGGAGTTGTTCGCGCCGCATTCGCCGGGCTCCTCCGTGACCGCCGTGAAGGCCCCGCGCGGTCTCGATTCCAGCGTAATCGTGAAGGAGTTTCGCAACCGTTTCGGCGCCGTGATCGCGAATGGCCAGGGCAGCATGAAGGGGCAAATCTTCCGCATCGCGCATTTGGGCTACTTCGATTTCGCGGATCTCTTCGCGGTCGTTGCGGAGCTCGAAATCATTCTGCACGCGAACGGCTACCCGGTCGAGTTTGGAACGGGCGTCGCCGCGGTCCAGAACGTCTATAGCGAGGTTGCGGTCGCGCAGCAGGCCGTGCACGCATGATCGTCCTGGTCGCGGAGCCGCTCGCCGACGTTGCAGTCGCTCTTCTGAAATCTCAGCCAGGCTGGAATGTGATCGTTTCCAGTCCCAAGGAATATTCGAATCACCTCGCGGAGGCGGATGCCCTGATCGTGCGTAGCGCCGTGCAGGTGAACCAATCGGTGCTCGACAAAGCGCCCCGCCTGCGCGTCATCGGCCGTGCCGGGGTGGGCGTCGACAACGTCGATCTGGAAGCCGCCACCGCGGCCGGCGTCCTGGTGATGAATACGCCCGGAGGCAATGCCATCTCCGTGGCCGAGCACACCCTGGCGCTCATGCTGGCCATGGCTCGCCATATTCCGGAAGCCACCCAATCCACCACCGGCGGCAAGTGGGAAAAGAAGAAGTTCATGGGCAGCGAGCTGCGCGGCAAGTCGCTCGGCATCGTCGGGCTGGGCAGCATCGGCCGCGAAGTGGTGAAGCGCGCCCGTGCCTTCGAGATGCATGTGCAGGCTTACGATCCGTATGTCACCGCGCAGATCGCCAAAGATCTGGGCGTCGAGTTGGTGGATCTGGCGGCGCTCTACGCCCATAGCGATTACATCACGCTGCACGTGGCGCTGACTCCCGAAACCGATCGCATGCTTTCGCACGATGCCTTCGCGCAGATGAAGCCGGGTGTGCGCATCGTGAACTGCGCGCGCGGCGAGCTGGTCGACGAAGAAGCGTTGCGGCAGGCCATCGATTCGGGCAAGGTCGGGTCTGCCGCTCTGGACGTATTTTCCGTGGAACCGCCGCCGTCCGGTTTCCCGCTATTCGCCGGAAGCGCGGGGCACAATATTCTGGCCACGCCGCACATTGCCGGCTCCACCGAAGAGGCGCAGGAGATCGTGGGCGTGCGCATCGCCGAGCAGGTGGTCGAGTATCTGACGCATGGCGTGGCGCTGAACGCCGTGAATATGCCGTCGCTTTCGCCCGATCAATACCGCGCCCTGGGGCCGTATATCAACGTGGCCGAGCGGCTGGGAAGTTTTGCGGCCTATATCGCCGCCGGGCATATCAAGACGGTGCGGCTGGCATATTTCGGGCGCATCGGCGAGAACAACACCAGCCTGTTGCGCAATGCCGGCCTGGCGGGCGTGCTAAAGCGGTCGATGTCCGAGCGCGCCAACCTCGTCAACGCCATGCAGATCGCCGGACAGCGAGGCTGGAACCTGGACGAGCGCCACGAGTCGCGCTCCGGTCACACGGATTCGATTCGCCTGGAACTCGAAACGGATTCCGGCGTCACGGTGGTGGAAGGCGCGGTGCTGCTGGGCAATCCGCGGCTGATCCAGGTGGATGGGATCTATTGCGAGGCGCCCCTCTCCGGCCATTTGATTTTCATGAAGAACCTGGACGTGCCCGGCGTCATCGGCCATGTGGGCATGGTGCTGGGGCACAACAACATCAACATCGCGAATTTCTCGCTGGGCCGTGGCGAAGTGCCCGCCGCGCCGGGCCAGCCGCTGGAAGCCGTGGCGGTGGTCTCGACCGACGGCGTCGTGCCCGAACGCGTGCTGCAGCAACTGCTGGAGAACCCGGCCGTCAAGCTGGCGCGCTCGGTCGAATTTGGATAGCGGGGCAGGCTCGTAGCCTGCAAGCGGCCTCGCAGGCCGCTTCACATTTGGTGGCCCGCAGGGCGAGCGCGGATTCATTCAGTACTTGCTTGCGGTGCTGAATCGCGCGCTGGCGAGGGCCTACGAACAATCCTCGCAGCCGCGAAGAAACGCGTGGAAGAGACGCCGGGAAGAAACGCTTGCAGGTGGACCTCCGGACGGCGCGCCGAAAGCGCGATGTCCAGCCGCCAACTAAGACTCTCCCCTTTCTCTGGCGTACCTAGCCCTAGCCGGGCCTCGCCAAGTCTCCAGGCCGTAACGGCGCGCGTGCGCCGCGGCGGATGTGCAATATCCAAACCGTGTGCCGTTCTTCATCAACCTCAAAAATGATGCGGTAGACCCTCCCTGGTTTCCCGTATAGGAGGCTGCGGATCTCGCGGTGCGATCTTCTGGCTTCCGGCGGTAGCGGACATCGGCCTGGGCTGTGATTGAGCGAGTAGAGACAATCCATCAGTCCCTCGAACCATTCAGGACCTCGCAGCGCAGCTCTTTCAATAACCCATCGATACAGACTTTCGGCGTCGGCCTTCGCGGAATCAGCGAGAACCACGCGGTATTCCATGCCTCTTCCGGAAGTCCTTCTCGAATTTTTCGATGGGCGTCACTCTCCCACCGTCCACGTCGGCCAAGCCACGCTTGATCCCTTCGCGAGCCTCCATGTCGCCTATGTAGTTGAGCAGCTTCTGGTAGGATGCGGCATCCTGGACAACAACTTCTGCCCTGCCGTTGATTGTGAGGACCACTGGATTGCCAGTCTCGCGCATCCGTTCAAGGAACTCCCGGCTGTTCCGTTTGAAATCGCTCAAGGATTGGATATCCTCGGCGATGTCGAGCGTTGGGCGTTGAATTGGCATTCAATTTGATGCTACCACGGGCGATTCACGGACCGAAGAATTTCTCGCGGGGCCGTGGCGGTGGTCTCGCCCGACGGCGTCGTGTCCGCTGGCGCGTCGGTAGAATTTGGATAGTGGGGCAGGCTCGTAGCCTAAATCGAGTCATACCCGGCACCGTGCGTGCGGCGATCCCGCTTGCCATGCCCCCACGATCCCACGATCACGGGTGCGAAGGCATGCCCCGGAATTCGCACCCCGCCAAGTCACCTGACTCCGGCCCCACCTTCGCTCCTAAGTAACGGAATTCACACCGAAAAAGAATCCCAGCCTGGGCTTTGCCGATTGGCCGGTTTTCGATCACACGCCGCGCTCCGCCTCTCACTAGCTGAAAACAAACGCCCAACTCCAATCGGTCCGCCGAACTCACGCCGCGGGCATGCTATGCTCAGTCCGGGGTAGGTCACTTCACTGGCGTAATGTTACGCAATGTTACAAAGAATCAAGAAATCCCGGCCCTGGGCACTTGCGCGGATCTCGGTCGAAGCCAAACCGAAAAAACCAAACGAACCCAATCTGACCGCAAGCCGCCGACTTTATTTCCGAACACCCGCAACTTCCGCCGCTGCGCCGTGTTTAAGGTATAGTAGACCATCGGACACCCGATGAAGTGAGCCGCTGAGCTGAGCCATGCGCAGCCTCCTAAGGAGGAATATGATGACGAATTACAACGAAAAAATCTGGCGTCGAGGCCCGGGGGGGGCGCCAAATATTCCCCTTTTTGTTTCTAGCCGCGCTGGCGCTTCTCATGCCCCGCGTCGGCCTCGCGCAGGCCACTGCCTATTACACACTGCATAGCTTCACGGGGAACCCTGACGGCGCCCAGCCCAAAGGAGCGGTGGTAATTGGCAAGGATGGTGCGCTCTACGGCACCACCTACACCGGAGGGACATCCGAATCCGGTACTGTCTTTAGGTTAACGCCTGCCACGGGAGAACTCTGGACGGAAACCGTGATCCACAATTTTAGCGGGCCCGACGGCTTATACCCGGACGCGGCATTGATCTTCGGTACGGAAGCGCTTTACGGCACCACGCGTGGAGGCGGCACTGGCGCTGGTACTGTCTTCGAACTGGCGCCACCCTCCACCGCGGGAGGTAACTGGACCGAGACCGTCTTATACGCCTTCGACTATGGTGGGTTTAGTGATCACAGTCAGGACGTAATCCCGAACGGCCCGTTGCTTATGGCCCCAGGAGGAACATTATTCACGACGACGCAAGGTTTTGCCTATGGGAACTCTGCCTTCCCTTCCGGAGCATCAGTGGCACTGGTGCCCCCCGCATCGCCCGGAGGCACTTGGACGGAGTACAAGCTATATACCTTCGGCTTTACCTCGGGGTACTGGGTCTTTGCGGGCGTAGTATCCGAAGGCGGATCGTTGTTCGGGACCACATTCTACGGAGGCGATGAATATTGTCAATGCGGAACGGTCTACGAGCTGACTCCGCCGGCCACCGCTGGCACCACCTGGACGGAGACCACAATCCACACCTTTACCTATACGGCGTCAGATGGCGAAGGCCCTCAAGCAGCTCTCACAATGGGTCCAGGTGGAGTGCTCTACGGCACCACCCAGTCTGGTGGCACCGGGTCGTGTGAGTACGGAAATGGGCCCGGATGTGGCACGGTGTTCCGGTTGACACCGCCAGCCACGCCGGGCGGGACATGGACGGAGTCGGTGATTTACAGCTTCACAGGGGTAAGAGCGACGGAACCGATCCGTCTGCAAGTGTTGTAGTGGGAACGAACGGCGTGCTCTACGGCACGACCTCGGGTGGCGGAAGCGCTGGCTTCGGCACGGTATTCAAGCTGGCGCCTCCAACCGCGCCGGGCGGCACCTGGACCGAGACAATCCTACACAGTTTCACGGACCAAAACGGCGACGGAGCTACCCCCGTGGCAGCACTGGCCCTAAGTTCGACAGGAGTGCTCTATGGCACCACCTCCGCTGGCGGCACTGCAGGCAAAGGCACCGTATTCGCCATCGTGCCATAGAATCGTGTAGCATCGATTGGCCGGTTTTTCGGTCACGCATCTCATATTCCCCTGGAGCGCGTGAAAACAGTCGCCAAACGATACCCGGTCAAGCGGATCCCTTCCGCCCGCGTGCTACTCTCGCATTAGGTAGGGGCAAGCGCCCTGCGCTTGCCGGGCGGCGTCCTGCCGAACTTCCCCAGATAACCAATCACTACCCGGGCGGCGCAATCGCCGCGTCGCCCGCGAGGCTCAACGTCCCGACACGGCGACAGAAAGCGACAAACTGTAACGCCATCTTACACGATTTTTCGCCATCTTACGCCAGGCCATGCTACACCAATGCTACACCATGTTACGCGATGCAACGGGAAACCCGATTCTTACCACCCATCGACCCGCCCCACAGATTATTCGCTATCCTGTTTGGTCGAACTCCCGATGCCTGAACGCCTCCACCGCGCCGACTTCCGCTTCCTCGCCATCTGTGTCTTCCTGCTGGCGGCCACGGTCTGGTTCTCCGCGCGCTATTTCTACCGCGCATTCCCGGAAGCCTCCATTGATTTCCGCGTCACCCGCGAACAGGCGCGCGCGCAAGCCGAAAGATTCCTCGCTGCCCAGGGCCTACGCGTGAACGGGTATCGCCAGGCGTCCCGTTTCAGCTACGACGACACAGCCAAGACTTTCCTCGAGCGTGAGCTGGGTCTCGATCGGGCCAACCGCCTCATGGGCAGCCGCGTGCGCCTGTGGCGCTGGTCCTGGCGCTGGTTCCGCCCCTTGCAGAAGGAAGAGTTCCGCGTAGACGTGACGCCCGCGGGCGAACTGGCAGGCTTCCAGCACGAGATCCCCGAAGCCGCCGCGGGTCCCAACCTGTCCGCCGGCCAGGCGCGCGCCATCGCCGAGCGCTTCCTGCTTGACACCATGCACCGCGACCCCGCCGGCCTTGATTTCGTGGAGGGCTCCAGCGTCACACGCCCCGCGCGCACCGATCACACCTTCACCTGGAAGGAGCGCGATTTCGATACTCACGACGCCACCTACCGCCTGGCAGTGACCGTACAAGGCGCCGAACCAGGCGGCTACCGCGAATACCTGAAGGTGCCCGAAACCTGGCAGCGCGCTTACGAAGGACTGCGCTCGCGCAACCTCACCGCCCAAACCATAGACTCGGGCTTCATGATGCTGCTGGCCGTCGGCCTGCTCGTCACCATTGTGCTCCGCGTGCGCGGCCGCGATGTTCGTTGGCGGTTTGCCGCGGCGGTGGGCGCGGTGGGCGCCTTGCTCTATTTCCTGGCGAACTGGAATGCACAGCCGCTGGCGGAGTTCTCCTATCCGACCACTGATTCCTACGCCAGTTTCATCGCCCAGGAGTTTCTGCGCAACCTGACCGGCGCGTTGGGCGCGGGCGGACTGCTGTTCATCCTCACCGCCGGCGCCGAACCGCTCTATCGCGAACGCTACCGCGCGCGCCTTCCGCTCGGCATCCTCTTCAGTCCGCGCGGCCTGCGCAGCAAACAATTCTTTCTCGGCGCCATCCTGGGCATCACGCTGGCCGCTGTCTTCGTCGCCTATCAGACGGCCTTCTACATGGTTGCTTACCGCTTCGGCGCGTGGTCGCCGGCCGACGTCCCTTACGACGATCTGCTGAATACGCGCCTGCCCTGGCTCTTCGTGTTGTT
>Ga0302325_10003742_pt1 | contig 35590 bp, 34 predicted proteins | sample Palsa_T0_2_FD_201948 | JGI IMG/M metagenome (GOLD analysis project Ga0302325, IMG submission 201948) | Peat permafrost microbial communities from Stordalen Mire near Abisko, Sweden - Palsa_T0_2 | ecosystem: Environmental > Terrestrial > Soil > Palsa > Peat permafrost | place: Sweden: Abisko...
CGCGGTCCTCCGCGCGCCGTTCATCCGCTTCAAGGAGCCCGCCGGCGAAGGTGAGGTGAACGAGGAGGTGGTGCACGAGGGTGTCGGTCACGCCATCGGCGAACTTCTGACGTGTCCCTTCTGTGCCGCGCAGTGGGTGGCCACCGGCCTTGTGGCCGGCAGCGTCATGGCGCCCGCCCTGACCACGGCGGTCGTGTCGGTGAGTGCGGCGGCGCGGGCGAGCGACTATCTGAACCTTCTCTACGGCCTGCTCCGCGAGAAGCAGTGATCCGACTCTGAGATTGCGCTGTGCCGGCCGCGCCGGCGGTCGGCATAACCGAGAGCGCGCCACTGCACCGCGGCGACTCCGGGGCGAAAAGGTGGATTGGGAGCGCGCTACTGGGGGAATACCCACTCGGAGCGAAATAGGGGGTTGAAATGGCCATCACTGACGCTGGTTCAAAGAATGCGAGCGCGGAGCCCATTCGGAGTCTCATCCCGGCGCGACTGGACCGGCTCGGGTGGTCCCGATTCCATACCATGATGGTCGTTGCCCTCGGGGTGGCGTGGATACTCGATGGCCTGGAAATCGTCATCGCCAGCAACGTCACGCCTTTGATCAGCAAGCCACAAGCTCTGAATCTCTCATCGAGCGAAGTGGCATTTGCCATCGGCACCGTCTACCTACTGGGCGAGGTGGCAGGCGCTCTCTTCTTCGGCCGCCTGTCGGACAAGTGGGGCCGGCGGAACCTGTTCTTGATCACGCTCGGGGTGTATCTCTTCGGAGGCTTTCTCACCGCCCTCACGAGCGGCCACTCCCACAGTTGGGTCTACTGGCTGTGGGCCGCGCGCTTCATCGCCGGCATGGGAATCGGGGGCGAGTACGCCGCCATCAACTCGGCCATCGACGAGCTCATCCCGGCGAAGTACCGGGGCCGGGTCGATATCGCCGTGAACGGAACGTACTGGGCGGGCGCATTCCTGGGCACCGTGGTGACCCTTCTGATCGAGCACAATCTGTCCGTGAGCTACTCGTGGCGGGTGGCCTTCCTCACCGGGCCGATACTCGGAGTCGTCATCCTGTTCATCCGCAAGAACCTGCCGGAAAGTCCGCGCTGGCTCCTCATGCACGGGCGGGAGCAGGAAGCCGAAGAACAGGTCAAGAAGATTGAGGATGCGGTCAAGGCTTCCGGAGGGAGCATTGGAGACGTCGACGACTCCAAGGCAATTGAGATTGCACCCGCTCCGAACATCGGCTTCGTCGCTCTGGCTCGCACCCTGTTCATCATGTACCCACGACGGGCCATTCTGGGAGCGACGCTGATGATCACCCAGTCGTTCCTCTACAACGCGATCTTCTTCACCTACGCGTTGGTTCTCACCAAGGTCTACGGCGTCCCCAGCAGCGATACCGCGTACTACTTCATGTTCTTCGCGCTGGGCAATCTCATCGGCCCCCTGACTATCGGGCACCTTTTCGACACGATCGGTCGACGTCGCATGATCTCGGGTACCTACATCCTCTCCGGAGTGCTCCTCGCCATCAGCGCGTTTCTCTTCAAGGCCGGGTTCCTCAACGCAACCACCCAGACCATCTGTTGGTGCGTCGTCTTCTTTTTCGCCTCGGCGGGTGCGAGCGCCGCCTACCTGACCGTGAGCGAGATCTTCCCCGTGGAAGTGAGAGCAAAGGCCATTGCGGTGTTCTTCGCCATCGCACAAAGCTTCGGAGCATTCGGCCCGTGGATTTACGGGCAGCTGATCGGCAACGGTCAGGACCACTTCAAGGTGTTCATTGGCTACATGATCGGCGCGGGCGTCATGATCATCGGCGGAGTTGTCGCGGCCGTCCTCGGCGTGGCGGCGGAAGGCAGATCACTCGAAGACATCGCAAGCCCACTCTCCGCGCTCAAGAGCGCGGCATCGGGACGCTCGCCGAAATCAATCTCCCGGACGCCGACGCCGCAGGGCGCCGGCACCTAGCCCGACTAGGTCATTCGGACGCCCGTTGCCGCGCCTCTTGCCACACCAGTTGCGAGGGTTTAGATTCGGCGGCCCGGGCATCCACTGACCGAGCCGGCCGTGGGCCAAGGACACCTCATGCAAAACGACCATGGTCACGTCGCACCGATCGCCGGCGAAGAATCACTCTGGCGCCTGGTGACGGCGCTCGCCGCTGCGCTGACTCCGATTGCAGTTGCCGAGGCGTTTACGAAACTGGGTGCCCCGGCGGCCGGAGGTTCCTTTGCCAACATGGCGCTGCTGACCCAGGAGCGGGACCGCGTCCAGGTGGTGCACCGTCCCTCCTTCAATCCAACCGTCGTCACCCAACGAGGGGTCTATGACCGCGACGCCGATACACCAGCCTGTGAAGCAATTCGCGACGGCCTGCCCGTGCTCCTTAGCTCCCTTGACGAAATACGGACGAGGTATCCGGCCCTGCTGGCCGAGATAGCGGAGGCCGGCCTGAGTTCCAGGGCGTCGCTCCCCCTCCATTCGGCGACCGGAACAACCCTCGGCGCAATCGGCTTCGGTTGGCCCGATAGCCAGGAGTTCGCGGCCGTGCAGCTACGCCGGCTGGATCTGATCGCCCAACTGGTGGGCCTGGCGCTCGAACGGGCGATTGACCAGCAGACGGACTCAGGACAAGGACAACAGCTGCCGAGCATGCTCGAGACGATGCCCAACGCCTTCTTCTCCTTGGACCGGGAGCTCACCATTACCTCTCTCAACGCCGAAGCGGAGCGTCTGCTGAGTCGATCGCGCCATGACGTTCTCGGCAGCCGTTTCCTGAGTGCGTTCCCCGAAGCAGTCGGGGCCGGGTTCGATCGTCGATTCCGGCACGCCATCGAATCAGGTGATCCGGTGGTATTCGAGGAGTTCTACGCTCCCTTCGACGGCTGGTTCGAGGTGCATGCGTGGCCGGATCGCGACGGGCTGAACGTGTACTTCTCCGACGTCAGCGAGCGGCGGAATTCGGAGCTCGCCCAGTCTGCCGCCCTTGACGAAGCCAGGCGGGCGCAGGCCCAGCTCACCTTCGTCGCCGACGTCTCGACGCGGCTGCACGGCGCCGTGACGCGAAACGAGCTCTACGAGCGGCTGAGCCGCACGGTCATCACCCACACGGCCGACTGGTGCACCGTCGTAGTCCCATCCGGAGAGGAGCTGATCCGGGTGGCGGCCGCTCATCGCGACCCCATCCTCGATGGTCTGGCCAAGCGCCTGGTCGGCGGGTACCCCCACCCCTTCTCGGGCCCATCGCCCGGCGTCGTCGTCTACCGGAGTGGCGAGCCCCTGCGACTGAAGCAGCTGGCTCAGCAAATAGTGACAGACCTCGACGACAGCATCGCCAGTGCGGCGTACGGGCGGACGCTGCGACTTCTCGGCGATGGCCCCGGGCTGATCATGCCGATCTATTTCAATGGAGAAGTGGTGGCCGTCCTCACGATGGTGCGTAGCGGGGGCGAGCCCTTCGGTGACGCCGACATCGCCACCATGACCCAGGTCACCGCCACGGTCACCGATCTGCTGGACGACACCATGCACCTCGAGACACAGCGAGAGACGGCCAGTGCCCTCCAAGCCGCCGCCCTGCCGAGGACGCTCCCCTCCTCGGACCGCCTGGCGCTGGCCGCCGGCTATCGCGCCGCGAGCGAAGGAGCCCAGGTGGGTGGCGACTGGTACGACGCGTTCGAGCTCCAGTCAGGCCGTATCGCACTGGTCGTCGGTGATGCTGCAGGTCACGGTCTGGCGGCGGCGGCTCTGATGACCCAGATGAGAAATGCCCTGCGGGCCCATCTGTTCGACTCCTTCGGCCCGTCGGAGTCGATCGCCAAACTGAGCAGCTTCATCGCCACCCAGGAGCCCGAAGCATTTGCCACCCTCATCTGCGTCGAGATCGATCCGGCTACCGGCGAGGGTATCTGGGCCTCGGCGGGACATCCGGCGCCGATCCTCCTCAATTGTGAGGGAGTGTCAGTTCACCTACAGGGGAAGCCGGCTCCTCCCATCGGGTCCGCCGACCCCCAATCACTCGGGCGACCCGTTGAGCACCCTGTGGTGCTCAAGGCGGGCGACCGTATGGTGATGTTCACCGACGGTTTGTTCGAGCGTCGCGGCGTCGACATCGAAATCGGCCTGACGCACCTCATGATCACGGCCGAGCAAACCCACGGCACCGATGCGGGGACGGCGTGCGAGTCGATCCTGCGGGGCATGCTCGTGGGATCTCACGATGACGACGTCTGCCTGCTGATCGCCGATTTCAACCCTGAGGGAGAGCGTTGATCTCCGCCCAGACCGTCTTGCCGTGTGCCGTCACATCGACGCCCCAGTCGCGCGAGATGCCGGAGACAAGTCCCAGCCCTCGTCTCGGACGCACGATGAGAAGGGCGGGATCGACGGGCACCGAGTCGTGCACGGCGATGCGGACGACGTCGGCTCCCGCATCGAGTGAAATCGAAAACGCGGAATCTGCGTGAACGACAGCATTGGCGGCCAATTCCGTCGCCACCAGTTCAGCCTCCTCACGCGCCTCTCGACTAAAGCCCCGCTCCCGCATCACGTCACTTACGAAGTGGCGGGCCGCTCGGGGCGACTCGATGTCGGCAGGGAACCGGGCACGGGCTGTGGCATTGACCTCAGCGTCACCGCCGCGCACTTCCGAACCGGTGGGCGCCCCGCTGGCAGTCATCCAGTCGGAATGTTATTCCCCTCACCCTGCGCTCTTCAACTACCATGCTTGCGCATCTCCGCTCGACTTCGAAACCCAGGAGAGCCATGACAGACGAACCAATCGATCCAAGCGTTCCCCCAAGTGGAACCGGCTGTGTTGAGTGCCTGGAAGCCGGCGGGTGGTGGTTGCACCTGCGCCGGTGCGCCGAATGCGGCCACATCGGCTGCTGCGACACCTCACCGAGCCAGCACGCCACGGCGCACGCGAAAGGGACGAGCCACAACATCATCGCTAGTTTCGAACCGGGTGAGGATTGGTTCTGGGACTACACGACTGAGGAGTTCTACCAAGGACCCGCCCTCGCCCCTCCCCGGCATCACCCCGAGAACCAGCCCGTGCCCGGTCCAGCGGGACAGGTGCCGCGGGATTGGGAGACACACCTCCACTGACGCGAGCGCGCCGGGGCTCTACCGATCCTGGAGCGCTGTCACCAGCGCGGCCGCCAAGGTCGGATCCGCAAACGTGAAGCCGGCGGCGAGGAGACGCTGGGGTACAGCGTGTTGCGAAGCCAGGAGGAACTCCGCCGTCATTTCGTCACCCACGACGATCCTCAGTGCCATCTCGGGCACGAACAGCATGGCCGGCCGCTTCAGCGCCCGTCCGAGTTCATGGGTGAACTCAGTATTGGAGACGGGCTGGGGGGCGGTGAGATTGAAGGGTCCGGACAGTGCGTCCTGCTCGAGCAGGAACGAGATCGCCGCCACCGCGTCCCGCCGGGTGATCCAGCTGAACTGCTGATTTCCCCGCCCCAGCCGTGCCCCCAGGCCCAGACGGAAGGGGGGAAGCTGTTTTTTGAGCGCGCCCCCTGCCGCGCTCAGCACCACGCCCGACCGCAAGGTGACCACCCGGATGCCGGCCGAGGCGGCCGTCGTCGTAGCCGACTCCCATTGCCTACAGACGTCAGCCAGGAAACCGTCTCCTGGTCCCGATTCTTCGGTCAGCAGCTCGTCTCCCCGTGACCCGTAATAGCCGACGGCCGACGCGCTCAGCAGCACTGCCGGTGGTTGCGGCAGCCGAGACAGGGCCGCTGAAAGCGTCGTGGTCCCCTTGACCCGGCTCGAAAGAATTGTCCTCTTGTACGCGGCGGACCAGCGATGGTCGCCCACGCCGGCGCCGGCCAGGTGCACAACGGCATCCACTCCGTGCAGTTTCTCGGCGTCGATGGTCCCCTCTTCGGGGTTCCACGTGATCTCGTTCCCCTCCGCCCGGCGGCGAACGATGGGTACCACTTCGTGTCCCTCGGAGCGCAGAGAGGGCGCCAGCGACGTGCCGAGCAGCCCAGTTGCACCAGTGAGCGCGATTCTCATGTCGCCGCCTCGCTTCCTCGACTCTCCGCCTCGCCCACACGTTGGCGCAAACGGCGGAGGTTCCCTCTCCATACGGCAGTGAAGACGGGTTTGGCGAGTTGCGCGCCCAGGTCTGCTCCCAGCCACCACGGGAACTCCAGCTGTTCCTCCCACTCGACCCTGGTGGCGGGACCTGGAGCATCTCGCAGCGTGAAACGGCCCGACCCGCTGACAGCCCCCCGGTGCGTCACTCCAATCGTTCGCCCGTGCTCCCACTCGGTCACTTCCATCACGTCGGTGAGTCGCACCGGACCGAACCTCGTATCGCACTCGAACTTGGTGCCCGTCCCCCGTCGCTGCTCACCTTCGAAGCGGATCGCGGTGGCATCCAACATCCATGCGGCATGATCCTCGAGCTGTGCCAATTCTTCCCATACGCGCTCCCGCGCGAATGGCATTTCCGCCCCTATGCGCACCTTCACCATGGAGAACCCTGGCCGGTCGCCGCGCTCACCGGGCCAAGACGAGCTGAGCCACGTCGATGTACCCGCTGAGGAACCCCGCCTCGCTATAGGCCAGGTAGAAGTCCCACATTCTCCGGAAGGTCCGATCGAACCCGAGCCGCTCCACCACGTCGGCTCGGGCGTCGAACTGTTCGCGCCATCGACGCAGCGTTGTCGCGTAACTGTGACCGAACCGCAGCTGATCGACCACCTGCAAGCCGGTGTGGGCCGCCAGCACCTGGCGGATCGCCTCCTCTGAGGGGATCAAGCCGCCGGGAAAGATGTACTTGTGCATCCACGTCCACGACGACTTGGTCGCCCTCAGGCGGTCGTGTTCCATGAGAATGGACTGCAGTCCGACGCGACCCGTTGGAGCCAGCCTCTCATCGAGGGTGCGGAAGTACTGAGGCCACCATCGCTCGCCGACTGCTTCGACCATCTCCACGCTGATGACGGCATCGAATTGGCCCGTCACGTCGCGGTAGTCCTCGATCCGGATGTCGACGCGGGGAGTCATGCCTGCGGCTTCCACTCTGCGTCGGGCCAGGGTGGCCTGTTCTTCGGACAGAGTCACGCTCGTCACCTGGGCCCCACGTTGTGCCGCCCGCAGCGCCAGTCCGCCCCAGCCGGTGCCTATTTCGAGCAGGCGCGAGCCGCGACCGACGCGCGTGGCGTCGAGCATCCGATCGATTTTGCGCTCCTGCGCCCGCGTCAGCGTCTCGTTCTCCGAATCGAACAGCGCCGACGAATAGGTCATCGACTCGTCCAAGAAGGAGGCGAAGAGTTCGTTCGAAAGGTCATAGTGGCGGGCGATATTGCGTCGTGAGCCTTCGAGGCTGTTTTCTTCATCCGGCGGATGTCGATCCTCGAAGACCCGGCGGACCGATTGGATCGCCGGCGGAATCAAGACGTCGATATGACGGGCCATGGCCTCGAGAACATCGACAACGCAGGGGGCGTCCCAATCACCCGCCATGTAGGCCTCTCCAAAGCCGATCTTGCCGTCTCGACCCAGGCGGGCGAAGAACGCGTCGGGGTTGAGGACCTCGAGGACCGGTCCGGAGGGTGACCCGAAGGAACCGCCATCCGCAAGGCGGACACATATGCCGGAGTACCGGGCTGCCCGTCGAAACGCCAACCTGGCCAGCGCTGACCGCAACGGCGCCGGAGAAGGGGGGGCCATGGCGGGCCACCGCACCAGGTCCGTAGTCTCGGATACCCGCCCCGGCCGGGCGTCGAGAGCGGAACTCATCTGGGCTGCACCGTGAGCCCACGGCGCCACAGCCGCAGCGCCTCCCACTGGATGAGGATGCGGGTTCGCGCGCTCGAATGTCGCAGCATGGAAACCAGGGCAGAGGTCCTCGTGAATGGTCGGCGCGTCCCCCGAAGGGTGGCCACAAATGGCTCTTCTCCTTCACGTTCGAGAGAGACCAGTACCGAAACGGTCGACGTGGGAGCACTGACCCGGATGCGGTACCTCCCTTCCATGTCGTTGAACGGCGAGACGTACATCGCCTTCTCCATCACCGCCTCACCGTCGTCGCCGAGTTCGAGCAGGTAGGCGTGGCGATCGCCGTAGGTGTTGTGCACCTCGGCGACGACTGCGCACTGCGCGTCGTCCGCGTCGTAGCACCAGAACACACTGATCGGGTCAAATGTGTAGCCCCAGCTCCTTGCTCCCGACAGCATCACCACGCGAGTGGCGGCAATTCCTGAATCTTTCAAGAGGCCCCGTATGTCCACATGATCTTGCCGCCGGACCCCGGTACACCACCGCATGATCCCCCGCGGATGTGGAAGCGCATCGAAGTCGACCAGCCAATAGGTCGCCCGGTACCCGAAGCGGTGGACGAGGGGCGAGCGTCGGGAGTGTGCGACGTCGGCCTCGTACAGCACGGGAACAATCACATCATGATTCACCACGTCACGCCCAGTGATTCTGCGGCCGCCACACCCGAACGGCAGCCGTCCTCATGGAAACCCCACCCATGATACGCGCCGGCGAAGGCGATGGTCCCGTCGTTGAGCCCGGGCAGCTTTTTCTGTGCCGCCACCGAGGCTAACGAATAGATGGGGTGCGCATAGGTCATGCGGTCGAGCACAAGGGCGGGATCGATCCGGTCGGTCGCGTTGAGGGTGACCAGATGCGGAGTATGGGAGGGCAGGTCCTGCAGCCGGTTCATGTCGTAGGACACGAGGACGGCGTCCGTGTCGGCGTCGCAGGTCGGAAGGAGGTAATTCCACGAACTGCGGGCCCGTATGGCCCGGGGGAGGAGGGATTCGTCGCAGTGCAGCCACGTCTCATTGCGGGAGTAGGAGAAGGCGCCCAAGGCGGCGCGTTCCTCCGCCGTGCCGGGATGCAAGAGACGTAGCGCCTCGTCGGCGTGCGTCGCCATCACCACACGATCGAAGGTGGACACCTGGTCACACTCATCGCGAATTTCGATCCGGCCCGCTGATCGTGCCACGGAGCGCACGGGTGTCCCGGTGTGCACCGCGTGCAGGCCCTTGGAGATCTGTTCGACATACGTACGTGAGCCGCCACTTATCGTCCGCCATGCCGGCGACCCGGCGACCGACAGCATGCCGTGGTTGTCGAGAAAGAGAAAGAGGTACCGGGCCGGGTACTCCAGCGCCACGCCGGTGGCGGCAGACCACACGGACGAGACGACCGGCACCACAAAGTGACGGACGAAGTAGCGCGAAAACCTGCCCGCAGTCAGGAACTCTCGCAAGGTGAGGTGGTCGTCGCCATCGGCGACCATCGCCTTCGCCTGCCGATGAAACTTCTTCACTTCCAGCAGCATCCTCACGAAGGCCGGCGTGACCGCCGACCGTGGCTGGGCCAACACCCCTCCCGCACCACGGCCGCCGGCATATTCGAGTCCGCATCCCTCGCAATGGATCGACATGCTCATGGTGGTCGGTTGCGTCGGCACCCCGAGTTCTGCGAGAAGCCTCCGCAAATGGGGATAGGTGGCGTCGTTGTAGACGATGAATCCCGTGTCCACCGGCAGGGTCCCCGCATCGGGCGTCACGACGTCGTGGGTGTCGGCGTGGCCCCCGAGCCGCGGCGCTGCCTCGAAGAGTGTCACGTCGAAACGACGTTGGAGCAGGTAGGCCGCCGTGAGTCCCGAGACCCCTGACCCGATGACGGCGGCCAGCGGCCGGCTGAGACGTCTGCCGCGATCCACCGTCATGAGCAGCGCGCATCCGTCCGACCGTTGATGACCACGCCCTAAGTTTAGTGCTAAAATCTAAGTCGTGGACGCGGCCCAGATGATGACGGTCCAAGAAGTCGCAGACAGCCTGGGTGTGCACTACATGACGGCCTACCGTTACGTGCGCCAGGGACGGCTGGCCGCCACCCGTGTCGGTACGGAGTGGCGGATCCACTCGTCCGATGTCGCAACCTTCAACGCCACTGCTCGCAGGGGCAAGGCCCGCATCACCGCCGACCGTGAGGCCCTGGAACGGCAGATGCTTTCGGGGGACAATGCCGGCGCGTGGTGGCTGCTGCAGAGCCAACTGGGCGGCGGCCTCGATCCTTCAGGCGTTCTGACCGAAATGGTGGTCCCGGTCCTGCGCTCCATCGGCGAGCGATGGATCAGCGGCGAGGTCTCGGTGGCAGAAGAACACAGGGCAACGGCGGTAGCACAACGGGTCATCGGGCACTTGGGAATGCAGTTCGGCCGAGCTGGCAAAGACCGCGGCACCGTCGCGCTCGCGGCGCCGACGGGCGACCTGCACGTGCTTCCCGTCGCCATCGTCGCCGATCTTCTGCGCTGGAGGGGGTTCGATGTGGTCGAGCTCGGAGGAAACGCTCCGGCAGACGCCATGGGCGATGCCGTGGCACGGGAAGAACGGCTCTTGGCGGTCGGCATCGTCTCGACGGTCAACGGACTCGATGGCGAAGTGGCCCGTTCGGCCAGCTCGGTTCATGCCGCCGTACCCGGCATTCCCCTCTTTATCGGTGGAGGCGCTGTCTCTTCGGAGGCTCAGGCACGTGCCATGGGCGCCGATCTGTGGACGGGCCCGGGGCCGAACGCAGCGGTGGAGACGGTGGAGCGCATTGCCGGCTCAACCGAGGGCCGGGCACGGCGCAGTGTCGCGTAGCGCCGAGTGCGCCACTGGAGGAAGCCATCTCTTCGCCGACCTCGTTGACGGGTTCTTGGAAGCCAGCGTCGTCGGGAGCTTTACCAGGGTCGGGATCGAGGCGCGCCGCCGGGCGGCGCACTGGAAGGGACCTCCCCGAGTCGACGGGAAGGTGATCATGATCACCGGGGCGTCCTCGGGAATCGGTCGGGCAATGGCCGTCAGCCTGGCCCGACTGGGCGCCGATCTTCTGCTGATCGGCCGCGACGAGGCGCGAATAGCCGCCACTCACCGCTCCGCTGCGTCCGCCGGTGGAGGTGGCCGGATCATGCACGCCCACCTCGACCTGGTCGATCCCGGCGAAGTCTCCTCGTTCGCCCATGGCGTCGTGGCGTCAGAGTCTCGCCTCGACGGCCTTGTCCACTGTGCCGGAGCGATGTACGCCGACTACCGGAGCGCCGCCGACGGTACGGAGCTGACCTTGTCCACTCACGTGGTGGCTCCGTTTCGACTGAGCCTGTTGCTCTCACCCCTGTTGTTCGCATCGCCCTCCTCGGTGATCGTCACGGTGTCTTCGGGCGGGATGTACACCCAGCGATTCGATCTCGACGACCTCGAGCTGACCCCGGACGACTACCGGGGCGTCACGGCATACGCCCGGGCCAAGCGGGCCCAGGTCGTGCTGGCGCACGAATGGGAGCGCCGGTGGCGAGACCAGGGCGTGGCCAGCTACGCCATGCACCCCGGGTGGGTGCGCACGCCGGGGCTGACCGCCAGCCTGCCGACAGTGGCCCGGCTCGGGCCACTGTTACGCACGCCCGACGAGGGTGCCGACACCGCCGTATGGCTGGTGGCGGGCGGACAGCGTGTTCCGGCCGCACAAGGCGAGGGACAACCGCGACCGGCCGAGCGACCCGGCGGTATCTGGCTCGATCGGCGTCGACGGTCCGAGTACTACGTCCCCACCACGTATCGCCGGCCGGCCGACCGCCGGAGCGACGGGGAGGCGCTCTGGGAATGGTGCGCGCTACGAACCGGATTGGGCAGATGACGACCCGGGCGGTCGTGTGGTTCAGACGCGACCTCCGCCTCAACGACAATCCCGCCTGGGCCTCCGCCAGCGCGGCGGCGGACCGCGTCACGGCCCTCTACGTCCTGGACCCCACGCTTCTTCGGGGCGCCGGGGAGTTCAGGCGCACGCAGCTGTTGGCGCATCTCCATGGGCTCGACGAGAGCCTGCGGCGACACGGCGGGCGCCTCACGGTGCGCCGCGGTACTCCCGAAAAGCTCGTTCCGGAGGTGGCCGCCGCCTGCGGGGCCACCGTGGTCTGTGCCAACGCCGATGTGACCCCGTACGCGCGCCGCCGCGACAGCGCCATCAAAGAACTCTTGGGGTCTGGCTTCCAGCGGTGGTGGGGCAATCTGGTCCACCCACCCGGCGCCGTCGTCACGGCAAAGGGGCGGACCTCTCGGGTCTTCACTCCATTTGCCACGAAATGGGAGCGCTTGCCCCTCCCGACCTGGCCCGAGGGAGCGCCGGCGTGCGTTGACGACGACCAAGGTGAAGGCCTCCCGGCACTCGAGGCCGTGCCCTTTCAACCCGGCGGAGAGGAGGCTGCCACCGACCGCTTGCGCTACTTCTCCGGCCGGGCCGACCAGTACGACGAAACCAGGGATCTCCCCGCCATCGATGGCACCTCGGTCCTCTCAGCCGACCTGCACTTCGGCACGCTCGCCCCCCGCAGGGTGGTCAGCACCATCGGCACGTCGACGCAGGGACGCGCCGCGTTCGTACGTCAGTTGGCGTGGCGAGACTGGTACGCCCATCTGTTGTGGGAATCTCCCGCGCTGGTCGAGCGGTCCATGCGTCCTGAATTTGACCGCATCCGCTGGGAGAACGACCCGGCCGATATCACCGCCTGGCGGGAAGGTCGAACCGGCTATCCCTTGGTTGATGCAGGTATGCGTCAGTTGGCCAGCACCGGGTGGATGCACAACCGGGTGCGCATGGCGACAGCCTCCTTCCTCGTCAAGGACCTTCTGGTGGACTGGCGAATCGGCGAGCGCTGGTTCCGTCGCCTGCTCGTTGACGGGGACATGGCCCAGAACGCGGGGAATTGGCAATGGGTGGCCGGCACCGGTCCCGACGCCGCCCCGTACTTCCGCGTGTTCAATCCGGTCCGGCAGTCCGAGAAATTCGATCCCGACGGGGCCTACATCAGAGCGTTCGTGCCGGAGTTGGCCGATATGGGGGCGCCCTGGGTCCATAAGCCCTGGACCGCTCCCGCCGAAAGACTGCAGTCCGGCGGCATCACTCTCGGCGGCAGCTACCCCTACCCGATTGTCGATCACGGGTTCGCCCGCAACCGGGCCATTCGTGCCTATACGGAAGCGAGCAGAGCGGCGAAGGGCTGACTCCGTCGCACAACCGACGGGTGATCGCCACTCGATCCCCGCTTGGTACGTTGGGGCACCGCCAAGCCGAAGGGGAGCGCGTTCTTGATGGCGAAGACGTACCACGACGTTGCATCCTGACGAGGACGCCGGACAGGCTCGCAGCCAGGGCGACGAATCGCCCGCCCCGGGCGCCCTGTCGGGGCTTCTTGTGGCCGACTTCAGCCGTGTGCTCGCCGGACCGCTGGCTACCATGATGTTGGGCGACCTCGGTGCGACCGTCATCAAGGTCGAGGAGCCGGAGCGCGGTGACGAATCACGCGCCTGGGGTCCTCCTTACGTTGACGGAGAGAGCACTTACTACCTCGCCATGAACCGCAACAAGCGGAGTATTGCTCTTGATCTCCGCACGCCGCAAGGTGAGGCCGCCGGCCGCGAATTGGCGACGCGGGCTGACGTCGTCGTCGAGAACTTCCGGGCCGGAGGGCTCGCCAAGTACTCCTTGGATTACGACAGCGTGCGGCGCACCAACCCCGACGTCATCTACTGCTCCGTTTCGGGGTTCGGTCCGGGACCCGGCGCGTCGCTGCCCGGTTACGACTTTATCGCCCAGGCCGTCGGCGGCCTCATGTCGATAACCGGACAGGAGGACGGCCCGGCGACCAAGGTGGGCGTGGCGCTCGTCGACGTTCTCACCGGGCTGCATGCCTGCATCGGAATTCTGGCCGCCCTCGAGGCCCGGCGATCCACCGGGCACGGGCAGAGGGTGGAAGTGAACCTCCTCTCCAGCCTTATCTCCTCGCTGATGAACCAGGGCTCGGCCTTCGCCAACACGGGAACCGTGCCCCGGGCGATGGGCAACCGGCACCCCAGCGTCGTTCCCTACCAGACGCTTCGCACCGCGGACGGCGTGCTGGCGGTGGCGGTCGGCAACGATGCGCAGTTCCGCACCTTGTGCTCGCTCCTGGCTCTCGCCGACCTGGCCGACGACGCACGGTTCCGGGTCAACGCGGCCAGGGTCCAGCACCGTGACGAACTTGTGGCCGCCCTTGAAGGCGCGCTGGCATCGGACGATGCGGTGGGGTGGGCGCGCAAGATGAACGAGGCGGGAGTGCCGTGCGGGCCCATCAACGACATCGCCGCCGCCTTCGAGCTCGCTGACCGGTTGGAGTTGGATCCCGTCACGATGATGCACAGTGTCGCCGGAGTCCCAATCGCCCAGCTCACGAATCCCATCCGGCTTTCGGGGACGCCCGCCCGTTACGCCTTACCGCCACCACCGTTGGGCGCGGATAGCGAAGCCATTCTGCAGTGGCTCAGCGTGCCCCCGGAGGCGAACTAGGTTTTGTCGCTCAGCTGGCGGCGCACCGCGCCCGGGCCGTCGCGCTGTTTAGCCCGTCCGCACCTCGGTCTTGTGCTCACGCAGGGAACGAAGTTCGGTCACCTGCGCCAGCCGAGGGTGGATCCACCGCTGCATCGCCGCTACCACCCGAGGCCTCCGGGTCGGAACGACGGTGGGCCGATTCCCCATGTTCGCTGCCGCGCCGAGGGCGTCGGCCAGGACGCCGATGAGCTCAGGGACTTCGCCAAGCTCAATCGGCGTAGAAGCAACGCACCGGCCATCTCGCCAGTGGCTGAACTCCACTCTGCGCTGCCCGGGGTGCCGCGTGATTCTCAACGTTGCCCCCCGGCCGCGAGCGTCCGGGATATTCAGGCGAGTCGGGCCCACCAGGCAATTATGGCCCCTCTCTGCCCCTATGTCGAGGGTTGTCACCAGCCCCGTCCCGCCGGCCGGGGGAATCCGGACGGTCGCCAGGGTGCGCGATGGGCCTGAAAGAGGGGGTGACAGGCGCATTCGGGACCCAACGGAGCGGTGGCGCCCGGTGGCAGCCGAGATGGGCCAGGTAGCATCCGCCGGCGGCCAGCACCCCGGCAGGTTCTCCCACGTCCTGGCACCGGCGCCGGTCGATGCGGCTTGACGCCACCGTCATTTCGGGAACAGTTGCCGCGCGGTGCCGGCGTGTCACCAATCCGCGACCGCACCACTTTCCGGAGGGATACGGTCTGCGCGCGTGGTAACTCTTGATGACGCCGCCCGATTTGCGCTCGCCCTTCCGGAGGTCTCCGAAGGAGAGCGTCATGGCAATCGCACCTGGTACGTCGCCGGAAAAGGGTTCGCCTGGGAACGTCCATTCAGTAAGGCGGACATCAAGCGTTTCGGCGACAGGATTCCGCCAGAAGGGCCGATCCTGGCGGTTCGGGTAGAGGACCTGGTGGAGAAGGAGGCCATGCTGGCAGCGCACCCCAAGGCTTTCTTCACCGTTCCCCATTTCGACGGATATGCCGCCGTCCTCATCCAAATGAAGGCGGTCACCAAAAAGGCACTGCGGGACGCCATGATCGATGGCTGGTTGGCCTGCGCACCACCACAGCTGGCGCGGGACTATCTGGCGCTCTAGCCGGCACTGGGCACAGCGTCGGACAGCCCGGCCACCTGGGGGAATCAGCCGGTGCTGAAGACCGCTCCGGGCGTCTGACCGGTCTGGCGGCGAAACGTGGCGACGAATGCGCTCGGGGTCTCGTACCCGACGGCACGCGCCACATTGCCAACGGGCTCGCCGGCCGCCAGCCGGTCCAGGGCCGCTTGCAGGCTCGCCAGAGTTCGCCACCGCCCGAAGGGGAAGCAGTGCACCCGAGCAGAGCAGCTGTCTCGGTGTGACTGGCGCCGTCCCAGAGCACGAGGCGAAGCACCTGACGTTCGCCCGGCCGCAGGGACCGCATGGCCCGGTCTATCTGCAACTGCGTGGGGTCGAAGGCTCCGACCGGCCCCACAGGCCTCCTCGCTTCCTCGGCCAGCCGCTCGCTGAGACGGCGTCTCCGCACGGTCGACCGGCGGTGGTCGGCGACCATCCGACGCGCCACACCGAAGAGCCAGAGACGATCCTCCGGAGGAGGTGGGATCACCGCAAGGCGGCGCCAGGCGACGAGGAACACCTGGGCGATCACGTCCTCGACGTCGTGCTCGACCACGCGGCGACGGACATACGCAGCGATCGACTGGCCGTGTGCGCGGTAAAGCGCTTCGAATCGGTCCGAGCGGTCGTGGCCGATCTCAAGCGCAGTCATTCGGCCCGGGCCCATTTCTCGAGCTTCACGTACGTCACATGGCCGGCACAAGAGCGGATCCGTCAACTTTTTGCAGATGCCCGAAAGGCGCGGACACCCGGCCGCCTTGACGGTGCGCGAGGCTGCCCCAAGGTGCGTTCAGCCCGAATCGCCTCGCGCTACTCAAGGAGAACGAAAGATGCTCTGTTCGATCATCGCCAATGGCAACCTCCACGTCTTCTCGGTGACGACCACGGGCGACTTGGTACATGGGTCTCACGCTGCCGGAACGGGGGCGTTCCCCTTCGATACGGTCACGAACGACTGTGACCCCAAGGTGGTCCCCACCGCACAGATCTTCAACAATAATCTGCACGTCTTCGCGCAGAAGACGGCCGGCGACATCGTCTGGGCGGTCGCACCCCACGGGGGAAAGTGGGACGTGAAGATCCTCGGGCAGTAAGGGTTCAGTCGAGAATGGCCAGCGCTTCGTTGAAGGTCTTGGATGGCCGCATAACGGCCTCGGCGAGCGACGGGTCCGGCTGGTAGTAGCCGCCGATCTCGGCTGGTGAACCCTGGACGGCGACCAGCTCGGCCACAATGACCTGCTCTTGTTCGGACAGAGTCTTGGCGAGAACAGCGAAGGCGTCGGCGAGTTCAGCATCGACCGTCTGCGCCGCCAGCTCTTGGGCCCAGTAGAGGGCCAGGTAGAAGTGGCTGCCCCGATTGTCGATGCCACCCAGGCTGCGGCTCGGCGACTTGTCCCTTTCGAGAAACGTGCCGGTGGCCCGGTCAAGGGTGTCGGCCAGGACCTGGGCGCGCTGGTTGCCCGTCGACTGGGCCAAGTGCTCGAAGCTGACGGCCAGAGCAAGGAACTCACCCAGGCTGTCCCAGCGCAGATAGTCCTCCTTGAGAAGCTGCTGGACATGCTTGGGTGCTGAACCGCCGGCACCCGTCTCGAAGAGTCCGCCGCCATTGATGAGCGGTACGACAGAAAGCATTTTGGCGCTCGTACCGAGCTCCAGGATCGGAAAGAGGTCAGTGAGGTAGTCCCGCAGCACGTTTCCGGTGACGGAGATGGTGTTCTCGCCACGCCGGACGCGCTCCAGGGAGAAGGCGGTGGCTCGTTCGGGCGCCATGATCTGAATCTGCAGCCCATCGGTATCGTGCTCGGGCAGATATCCCCTTATTTTCTCGATGAGGACGGCGTCGTGGGCGCGTCCTTCATCGAGCCAGAACACGGCAGGATCGCCGGTGATCCGGGCCCGTTTCACTGCGAGTTTGACCCAATCGCGGATTGGCACGTCCTTCGTTTGGCACATACGGAAGACGTCGCCGGCCGCCACTGGCTGCGTGAGCACGACCGTGCCGCCGTCGTCAACGACCCGCACGGTCCCATCGGAGGGGATCTCGAACGTCTTGTCGTGACTGCCGTACTCCTCGGCGGCCTGGGCCATCAGGCCGACATTGGGCACCGAGCCCATGGTCGACGGGTCGTACGCTCCGTGGGCGCGGCAGTCGTCGATGACAACCTGGTAGACACCCGCATAGCTGCTGTCGGGTATGACCGCCAGCGCGTCGGCCTCCTTGCCGTCGGGTCCCCACATGCGCCCAGATGTGCGAATCATGGCCGGCATTGAGGCGTCGACGATGACGTCGCTCGGCACATGCAGGTTGGTGATCCCCCGGTCCGAATCCACCATGGCCAGGGAAGGACCAGCCGCCAACTCGGCATCGAACGAGGCCCTGATCTCGGCACCCTCGGGCAATGATTCGAGCCCGGTGAAGATGGCACCGAGCCCGTCATTCGGACGCAACCCGGCCGCCGCCAGGGTCTCGCCGTAGCGCGAGAAGGTCTGCTGAAAGAAGGCGCGCACCACATGGCCGAAGATGATCGGGTCAGAGATCTTCATCATGGTGGCCTTGAGATGCACCGAGAACAGGACGCGGTCGGCCTTGGCCCGAGCGATCTGCGAGGTCAGGAATGAGCGCAGCGCGGCGACGCGCATCACCGACGCGTCCACGACCTCGCCTGCCTGCACCGGGACCGACTCTCGAAGGACAGTGGTGTCGCCGTCACTGCTCACGAGCTCGATACGCAACGATCCGGGTTTACTGATCACCGCTGACTGCTCGGTCGATCGGAAATCGTCGCTGTCCATATGGGCGACATTGGTCTTCGAATCGGCCGCCCACGGTCCCATGCGGTGCGGATGTGCCCGGGCGTAGTTCTTCACCGACGCCGGCGCCCGCCGATCCGAGTTCCCCTCCCGCAAGACGGGGTTTACAGCGCTGCCCATCACCCGGCCGTACCGGGCCCGGACACTGCGGTCCTCATCGGTCTTTGGGTCATCGGGGAAGTCGGGAATCGCATAGCCGTGCCCCTGTAACTCGGCGATGGCGGCCTTGAGCTGTGGGCTCGAGGCGGAGACATTGGGCAACTTGATGATGTTGGCCTCGGGGGTCTTGGCCAGCTGCCCGAGCTCGGCCAGGGCGTCAGGGATGCGCTGATCCTCCTCGAGGTACTCGGGGAAACTGGCCAGGATCCGCCCGGCCAGGGAGATGTCACGGGTTTCCACCCGCACACCCGCGGTCGAGGCGTACGCCTGGACCACCGGGAGGAAGGAGTAGGTCGCCAGGGCCGGCGCCTCGTCGGTATGCGTGTAGATGATGGTCGGGTCGGTCACAGCTGCTCCACTTCGCGATGAGATCGTCCACGAGGTTTACCTCGCTCGGCGTCAAGAAGATCACCCCGGACTGGGCGGATGCAACCTGAACGGCGGTGCACAAGCATGGCACGCCGGGGGTGAGTCGAATTCAGCCCGACGACCCGGGTGGAGGGCCTCCACACGATCCACTCCCTACCGCACGATCCCGATGAGGGCACCCCCCGTGCCGGCCACGAGAATACCCAACAGGACGGTTCTCGAGGCATGCGAGCCGGGCTTGGGGACCTTGAACACCCACATTCCGATTCCGGCGTTCACGAGCAGGCTCAGCTGGGCGATGGTGAATCCCACCCCGGTGCCGACGCGGGCGACGAGACTGAGGAGGGCCAGATTGCCGACGCCGAAGAGCAAGCCGGCGCTCACCTGCACCGCCGTGACCTTGGGAGGAAGCCTGATCCGCTCCCCGCCGCGGACCGCCACGACCAACCCGGCCGTCAAGATCCCGAGGGCGAGCGGGAAATTGCCCACTCGCGGCGGTACACCGGCCCATTGCGCCGGCACGAAATAGCTGCCCCACAGGACCCCGGCCACCGTGGCCCAGAGGATGCCGCGCCCGAACGCGCCGACGCGTCCGGACTCGGGTGGCAAATGGGCGCTGTCCGCGTCTTGTGAACCCACGATCAGCAGCACCCCGATCAAGACGACCACCAGCCCCACCCCTAGTGCGACATATCGGCCGGCGCTGAGCCCATTCAGCTCGCCGAAGAGAAGCGCACCCCACACAAACGAGGTCAGGATGTTCAAAGGGGTCCAGGTCCCAGCGGCGCGAGCCAACCCGATGGCCGCCGCCGCCCGAAAAGCGGCGAAACTGCCGGCCGTCCAGACCACCCCACCGGCCAATGGCAGCCAGAATTGGCGCCAACCTAGCGAGAGGGTTCCACCGCCGATCACGAGGGCACACGAGGCCAGAACGAAGTTGCCGACGCCTGCATAAAAGGTCCGCAAGTGCTGCGGTACCCCGGGCAGGACCTGCGACACGGGGATCCACGTGCCAAAGAAGACGACCGTGATCAGCGCCAGCAGGACAGTCATAGGACCCGTCGCGACCCGGTGGCGGCGTAGACGTTCAGTCCCTCTCTCCCGCCCACGCTGAAAAGGTCAACTCGATGGAATTTCCAATTCGACCCATACGTTGCGGTCCCACCGCTTCCAGGTCGTCATTATCTCTTCCATTCGTTTCGTGGCGTCAGCCCCGCCCCCGCCGCCAGCCGCGGCATCCGGGTAGTCGAGTTCATAGATGGCGAGGAACTTCGGCGTACCGTCCGAAGCGCGGAATCGACGGAGTCCGACATAGCCGGGTAGCGCCAGCTTCTCGGGCCGGTGCTCCTCTTCGTACCACCGGTTGAGCTGGTCGACGTCCTCTTCTGCGACCTCGACGGTCACGACCAGTACTGCCGGTCGTCTGGCGTCCGTCATCCTGCCTGCCTCACATTTCGCCTGAACGGCACCGGGGACAATGACCACAACGTTACGGGAGAAATATTCGGTTCAAAGCGGAGGAGTGAAACTTACTGGACCCGCTTCGGTAAGCTGACCGGCCACGACGACGTGATCCACCGATGGCGAACCCCGTTGGAGAGTGACATGAGCGACCAGGAGTCCATCCGTCGGGTGTTGGCCGAATTCATCCAGCTGCGAGACGACAAGCGATTCGCAGAGTGGGTCGATCTCTTCACGGAGGACGCCACCTTCGAATACGGGTCGCACCACCTGGTTGGAAGGTCCGCCATTCGTGAGCACGTCCAGGAACTCCTCAGAGACGACCAGGGAAAGCACCTCTGCGTCAACAGCATCATTGACGTCTCGGGCGACACCGCATCGGTAAGCAGCGATTTCGTCAAGGTAAATCCGATGGACAAAGGACCCGGTGCAACCGGCTATGCCATCGGGACGATGGGGCGTTATCAAGACCACTTCGTGCGCCAGGCGGGACAGTGGAAGATCGCCGAGAGAACGGTCCACATCATGTCTCAACCCGACGCTCCCTGATCCTCGCCCCTGATTCCTCGGTCGTTGAGGCCGCGCCGATACCTCGGTTCAGGACTCCGCGCCTTCTTCGCGGTCAGCGTCCGGCGGCGCCCGGGTCGGGAGCGAGCCCGGTGTTGATCGGGTTCGTCAAAAGACGCCCGCCGTCGCACACGATCATCTGACCCGTCGAGAAACTCGTGAGCTGGGATGCAAACGCGATGATCGCCCCCGCCACATCCTCAGCCTTCGTGACTCTGCCCATGGGTACGGCGCGCTTGGCCAGCGCGGCCTGCTCTTCCTCGCTCCCGCCCCACGATACTCCGGGGCTTGGCACGAAGGCCGGTACGACGACGTTCACCCGGATCCCTCGCGGTCCGAGCTCTACGGCCAAGGTCCACGTGAAATTGATCAGCGCGGCCTTTGACGCTCCGTACGCAACCATCGAAGGGGCGGCACGCAAGCCCGCCGGAGAAGCGATGTTCACCAGCGAACCGGGGGTGTTCCGTTCGAGCATGACCCTGGCAAAGACCCGACAGCATCGCACGGCCGAATACAGGTTGGTCTCGACCGAGTCCTCCCATTCCTCGTCCGTCAGTTCGAGAGCGCTCTTGCCCATGCCGTCGCCGCCACCAACGATGTTGACGCCGACATCGAGCCGATCCCATCGCTCCAACGCCACCTCCACCATGCGCTCGACGTCGTCCGATCTCCGCGCATCGCATTTGACCGCGACGGCGTCCACTCCTTCCTCACGGACACCGGCGGCCGCATTCTCGGCCGCCGCCATGTTCGTATCGGCCACGAGGACGTGTGCTCCGAGCTGGCCGAAGAGACGCACCGTGGCGGTGCCGATATTCCCACCACCCCCGGTGACCACGGCAACTCTGCCTCGCAGACCAAGTATGTCCATCGGACCCCGCACCCCCTTGTGGTTCTCTGGTCTTCCTCTACGGCGCGCTGCACTGGTCGGTTCGCTCTTGCATGTCAACCAGGGCTCCCGACGCCATCGAGAGCCCGACGAACACGGTGCCGCGCCATCCGTTCGAAGGCCAGGTCGTGCACGGGCCAGAGCAGTTTCCAGTACAGGAACCCCGCAACACCGCGAGGACGAAAGGCCGCAACCTGGCGGAGCGATCCGTCCTTGACTCGGAAGCCGAGCCAGGCATCACCGAAGAACCACCCGACGCCCCCGAGCACCAGCTCGTCCGACTCAATCCGGCTTATACGCCACCAGTCGACGAGGGCGCCCGGCTCGAGGGACTCGGGCTTTCTCGGCCGGAGGCGCTCGCCGACGAGCGGGACGAGCAGGAGGCGACCCGCCCAGCCGACCGCGGCGCCGTACCAGCTGAGCGTCCCGCCGATCTCCTTGAAATCGCGCCCGACCGCCTCGTCGGCCCCCGCCGGAACCGCGACCTCGACGACGGCTGAGTACACGCCATCCTCCAGCCCGCTTCGGCGGTCGAACAGGAAGCGGGCCACCTGATCGCTCTGGTCGTCCATTGCCGCGCGAAGAGCGGATTCGACGCCCATCGGGGTCACCGAGAAGGCCTGGCGGGTGCGCCCGGTGTCGGTGACCACGACCTCGGTCACCAGACTCTCGATCAACGCGTGACTGACCGAACGATCGACCGGGGTCACGAGATCGACCCAGTAGGAGGACAGGTGCGGGGTCAGCCACGGAATGTCAAGGATGCGCCGGGGTCGAAGACCTCGCACACTGGCATATTCCGCGATCAGCTCGAGGTAGGTCGCCACGTCCGCGCCACCGATCTCGTAGATCGCCGGCTCCACATGGAGGGATTGCTCCAGGTATTCGAGCAAATCGGTCAGCGCGATGGGTTGGATACGGGTCCCGACCCAGCGGGGACAGACCATTGCAGGCAGTCGCTCCGTCAGATACCGCAACATCTCGAAGGAGATGCTGCCGGAACCGAGCACGACGGCGGCACGCAGTTCGACGACAGGAGTGCCCGCAGCTCCGAGGGCTGCGCCCACCTCTTGCCTACTGGCGAGATGCGCCGAGTCCGGTGCTTCTCCTAGTGCGCCGACGTAGACAATGCGCCCCGAGCCGGCCTCGGCTGCCGCACGGCCGAACGTGGTGGCCAGACGGAGATCGAGGTCGCGAAACTCGCCGCCTTCGGCCATGGAGTGGACGAGGTAGTAGGCCGCAGCAACACCGGCCAACGCACTCGTGGTTGCTCCTTCGTCGGCGACGTCGACGTCGACAGTCCTTGCCGCCGTCGAGAGCGAAGTAGCGGACCGACCGAGGGCGACAACACCATGGCCGTGAGCCAACAGGCGCGCAGTGAGAGCCCGGCCGACGAAGCCTGACGCTCCCGCAATGGCAACATCCATGGAGAACCTTCCCGAGTGAGGTCCTCAGTATTGCAGGGTGGCGCCGGTCACTAACCTACGACCGTCATGCCGATCACTTGCACACCCGTCGAGGCAGCTGCCTTGGTGCGACCCGTCGATCGAATCGGATTCGGGCTGGGGCCCGCCAATCCCGACGCCTTTCTGTCAGCCCTCGGTGGACGCGACGACTGGGAGGACCTCGTCTTCGGCGGGGCCCTTCTCCTGAACTACTACGACGTCTTGACCAAGCCCGGAGTCTCCTACCGCTGTGGCTTCTTCGGACCGGCCGAGCGGATCCTTCTGGCGGAGGGCCACCGCATCGAGCACGTCCCTGGCGGATTCCGGCAGTTCGCTCCCATCCTGGAGCGTTTCGCACCACGGATCATGGTGGCGCAGGCCACTCCACCCGATGCCGAGGGCAGGGTCAACCTCTCCCTGCACTACGGAGCCACCCGGCCCGAGCTCCTCCGAGCCGGCCGCGACCCAGATCGACTGCTGATCATTGAGACCAACCCCAACCTGCCGTACACCACGAGTCGATTGCCCGAATTCGACAACACCATCCCCGTCGATGTGATCGACGTCCTCGTCGAGGCTGACGGCGAGCCATTCGCCCTTGCGGATCCCCCGCCCGACGGGCGCGACAGCGCCATTGCCGGCCACGCTCTGGGCTTTGTCATCGACGGAGCGACGCTCCAGACCGGGATCGGCACGATCCCCAATATCGTCGCCTCCGAATTGGCGGCGGGGCCACTGGGCGGGTTCGGCATCCATTCGGAAATGTTCACGACCGGCCTGATGGAGTTGCATCTGGCCGGAAAGGTCAGCAATGCCCACAAGGGGATCTTCGACGGCGTGTCGGTCACCACGTTCGCCCTCGGGACGGCCGAGCTCTACCGCTGGCTCGACAGAAACGACGATGTGGCCTTCATCGATGTGGCGGTGCTCAATGACCCCACGACCATCGGCCGCAATGCCAACCTCGTGGCCATCAACGGTGCGCTCTCGGTCGACCTGTACGGCCAGGTGGTGGCCGACACCATCGACGGCCGGCAGATCTCCGGAGTCGGAGGGCACGAGGACTTCGTGGCCGGCGCCGAATTGCACACGGACGCCTACTCTCTGATCTGCCTCCATTCCACCGTCGAGGTCAACGGCGTGGAGGTGTCCCGCATTGTCGGGGCGCTCCCGGAAGGATCCGTGGTCTCGACCCCGCGCCACCACACCGGGGTGGTCGTCACCGAATTCGGCGTGGCAGAGTTGGCCGGACTCACCGTCCGTGAGCGCGCCCACGCCTTGGTCGATGTGGCCCACCCGGACCACCGGCCTGCCTTACGCCAGGTGGCCGATCGCATGGGTTCGCGCTGAACGTCGTCCGATCGGTCAGGGAGCAGCCGGCTCGCTCGACTCTGCGCTCTCCGGTCTTTCCGGCTCGGTAAAGGGCAGGCGAGCCACGAACCAGGTAGCCCCGGGTCGCGACTCCAGCTTCAGGTCACCGTGGTGTTTGTTGACGATGATGCGCCATGAAATGTCCAGGCCCAGCCCTGTCCCCTCGCCGAAGGGCTTGGTCGTGAAGAAGGGCTCGAATATTCGAGAACGTATCTCTTCGGGAACTCCGGGTCCGGTGTCCCCGATGGCGACCGCCAGGAAGTCCTCGTCGCGCGACGTCCGGACCGTGAGGGTCCCCGAGGGGCCCATGGCACCGATCGCATTGTCGATCAGATTCGTCCACACCTGATTGAGTTCAGCGGCGTAGGCGGGAATGGAAGGGAGAGACCGGTCGTACTCCTTCTTGACTTTTATACCCTCAGCGAGCTTCGGTGCGAGGAGGGTCAAGGTGCTGTCGAGAAGTTCGTGCACGTCGACTACCTGGTAGGGCGCACGGTCCATCTGGGAGTACTGCTTGGCCGCCGCGATCAGGGTCGACACCCGCGTCGTCGAGTCCTGGATCTCGTCCATCAAGATCTCGGCTTCGACGGCACACGTGAGCCAGCCCACGGCGCTCGAGAGGTTGGGCCGGCCGACGGCGTCGGCGACTCTCGTAAGGTACGTTTCGTCCAGCCCAGCCTGGACGAACACCGGCGCCAGTTCCCAGCCAGCGTCGATCCCATGGTCCTCGAACCAGTCGCCGAGACGGTCCTCGAGGTCGGACGTCTCCATTGGGCTCAGTTGCGGTGCCGTCTTCACACCGTTGACAGCTTCCTCTTGCAATTGCGCCAGCAATGCCAGTGTGCGCGGATCAAATCCGGACACGATGGTTGACAATTCGTGCCGCATGTCGGCGAGCCGCTCCCGCAGAGTCGAGGTGGCGCGAACTGCCGCCGCGGCAGGATTGTTCAGCTCGTGCGTGAGGCCGGCTGAGAGCGAACCGAGCGCAAGAAGGCGCTCGCGCTGTTGGAGCGCCTGCTGCGCGCTCTGGGTACCGAAGAACAAACCCTCGAGGAGGTGCAGTGCCATCGGGAACCATTCCCGCATCAGCTGGGCGAAGTCGTCGGCCCCGAGTACGAAGAACTTCGACGCCACATTGGCCCGCAGCGAGTTGTTATACACCTGCCGGATGCGATCGCCGAGGTAGGCCTGAAACGCGCCGGCATACACGCCCCGCACATCGGTTCGGTTGATCTCGACGTCGTCGGTGCCGACACGACGGAACAAGGTCACCGAACCCTCCAAGAGGACGTAGAACCAGAGGGCCGGTTCGCCTTCTCGAAGGACCCAGCCGGGCTCGATCGCCTCGACATGTCCGACGCGACACAACCGGCTCAGCTGCTCTTCATTCAGCTTTTCGAACAGGAACAGGGTCCGGATCTCGTCGACATCACAGGGGAGGTCATTGCTCATCACGTCACCTCATTTCGAGATACCGGTGTACGAGCATGACCGCCATCGCTCCCTCACCGACGGCCGAAGCAACCCGCTTGGCCGATTCTGCCCGGGCGTCCCCCGCCACGAACACACCGGGAATGCTGCTTTCGAGGTGATACGGCGCCCGCTCCTCAATCCAGCCGACCGGCCGATCGTCGACCAGGGGAAGGTCCGGACCGGTCATCACGAACCCGCGCTCGTCCCGCTCCACGACTCCTGCGAGCCATTCCGTACGCGGCAGTGCGCCAATGAACACGAAGAGCAACTCGGCATGGACGGTCTCTGTGGCGCCCGAGGTGTTGTCGCGCAGCGTGAGTGTCTCGAGATGCTCGTTCCCGCTTCCGGCGATCACCTCAGTGCACGTCCGCACTGAAATGTTGGGGATCGTCTCGATCTGCTGAATCAGATAGTGGGACATCGACGCAGCCAGGGAGGTGCCCCGGACGAGAATGGTCACCGACTCGGCATGGCGAGAGAAGTAGACGGCGGCCTGACCGGCGGAGTTCGCTCCCCCGACAATGAAGACGTTCTGGCCCGCCGCATTGGACGCCTCGCTCATGGTCGATCCGTAGTACACACCGCGCCCCGTGAAGTCGGCCAATCCCGGTGCCGTGAGCTGACGGTACGACACGCCCGAGGCAAGAATGATGGCGTGGGCGTCAATTGTGGCGCCATCGGTGAAGCGCACGGTGCGAGCCGATCCGTTCACCTCTATGGCGACCACTTCGCGTGCCGTCACGATCTCTGCGCCGAACTTGGCGGCCTGCCGTCGCGCCCGATCGGTCAGTTGGGCGCCGGACACGCCGTCAGGAAAGCCGAGATAGTTCTCAATGCGAGAGCTCTGGCCGGCCTGCCCCCCCGTCGCTGTCCTCTCGATCAATATTGTGCGGAGCCCTTCCGAGGCTCCATACAGGGCGGCACCGAGGCCGGCTGGGCCGCCTCCGATCACCACGAGGTCGTAGAACAACTCCGACGGCGTCGTCTCGAGTCCGACGCGTGCCGCCAACTCCGCGTCGGTGGGCTCGACAAGCACGTCGCCGTCGACCGTGATCACGACCGGCAGACGCAGCCCGTCGACGCCGGCGGCTGCGAGAAGGCGCTCACCCTCGGGGTCCTCGGACTGGTACCAGCGGTAGGGCACCTGATTGCGACCGAGGAACTCCCGCACGTCTGACGAACGGGCCGACCACCGGTGACCCACCACTTTCGTGTCGGGTATCGGCCGATGGTCGCTAGCATGCCAGGCGCGGAGCAGGTCGTCGAGGACCGGATAGAGCTTCTCCTCCGGCGGATCCCAGGGCTTGAGGAGGTAGTGGTCCAGGTCGACCACGTTGATGGCGTCAATGGCCGCACTCGTATCGGCATAGGCAGTCAGCAGAACGCGCCGAGCGGTTGGGAAGAGGTCCATGGCCTGTTCGAGGAAATCGATGCCGTTCATCTGCGGCATCCGGTAATCCGCTAACAACAGCGCGACCACGTCACCGCGCAATTTCAACTCCCGGAGTGCCTCTAGAGCCTGATCGCCCGACTCGGCCCGGACGATGCGATAGTCCTTGCCATAGGCGCGTCGGAGATCTCGTGCAATGGCCCGGGAAACCTCGGGATCGTCGTCAACCGTCAGGATCGCGGTCCGCGTCTCGGCCATCAGTACCGGACCGGACAGAGTGGGATGGCCTCCATGGGGCCCCAGACTAGGGGACCCCGCCGAATCCCGTCCGGTGCCCTTGGCCAGGTGTTTCGTAACCCCCTCGCCAGCAAGAGGAGAAATGTGGGGCCGGATGTCGAAATCCGGACCCCTCCTTCGTAGAGATCAATGAAGCGTTCGGTACAGTGCCGAACGGCCCGAGAGGAGAAGCGAATGACTCAGTACCTGTTAGCGGTGCACTCGGTCGAAGGCGAGGCACCCCCCTCGCCCGAGGTGATGCAGGAGATGTACCACGATGTGAGCGAATTCAACGCCGAACTCCAAGCGAAAGGGGCTTGGGTCTTTGCCGGTGGCCTGCACCCGGTGGACACCGCAACCGTGGTCCGGGCTACGGCCGGCGAGGTACAAATGACGGACGGCCCCTTCGCCGAGACCAAGGAACACCTCGGGGGTGTCTGGATCATTGAGGCACCCGATCTCGACGCTGCGCTGGCCTGGGCCGCCAAAGGGTCGGCCGCCTGCCGGGGACCTGTCGAAGTACGGCCGTTCCAAGAAGTCCCCGAGGGCTGATGGCGGATGGTCCGACCGCCGGTCCGGCCCGCGTCGAGGACACGTTCCGCTTGGAGTTCGGTCGGGTTGTGGCGACGCTGGTCCGCCTTTTCGGTGATATCGACCTCGCCGAGGAGGCGGTCCAGCAGGCCTTCGTCATCGCCCTGGAGCGTTGGCCCACCAACGGTGCACCGCCCAACCCCGGGGGGTGGATCCTCACCACGGCCCGCAACCTGGCCATTGACCGGCTCCGACGCGAATCCTCCCGCCAGGATCGACACACCCACGCTGCACTCATCCACCACGTCGACGAAGCCCGGGAGGTCGGTCCGGTGCAGGACGACCGCCTCCGATTGATATTCACCTGCTGCCACCCGGCGCTCGCCCCGTCCGCCCAGGTGGCCCTGACCCTTCGGCTGCTGGGCGGTCTGGAGACGGACGAGATCGCCCGGGCTTACCTCGTCTCCGAGACGACGATGGCCCAGCGCCTCGTCCGCGCCAAACGAAAGATCCGTGCAGCAGGCATCCCGTATCGGGTCCCGGGTGACGCGGAGCTGCCCGATCGTTTGCGACCGGTACTCGCCGTGGTCTACCTGATTTTCAACGAGGGTTACGCCGCCACTGCCGGAGACGTTCTCCTGCGTCCGGACCTGAGCGCAGAAGCCATCCGATTGAGCGACCTCCTCTGCCAGCTGATGCCGGACGAGCCCGAGGTGCACGGGCTTTTGGCTCTCCTCCTATTGGTCGAGGCCCGCCGGGCCGCCCGCATCGCCGCCGATGGCTCACTCGTCCTCCTCGCCGACCAGGACCGATCCCTCTGGGACAAAGAACAGATCGCCCGAGGACACACGGTGGTCACTGCCTGCCTCCGCCGCAACCAACCGGGGCCGTATCAGCTCCAAGCCGCCATCAATGCCGTCCACACCAGCTCCGCCTCCGCAGCGGAGACGGACTGGGCCCAGATCCTCCAGCTTTACGACCAGCTGCTCGTTCGAGTCCCCACGCCCGTCGTGGCCCTCAATCGCGCCGTGGCGGTGGCCGAGGTGCGAGGTGCGGCAGCAGGTCTGGCCGACGTCGACCTACTCGATATCCGCGGCTACCACTTGTTCCATGCGACCCGGGCGGACCTACTCCGGCGTCTCGGTCGACCGAGGGACGCGGCGGAGGAGTACGCGCTCGCGCTGTCTCTCGTGAAGAACGATGCGGAGCGCCGATTCTTGGAGGATCAGCTGCGGTCACTCCCGGCCGGATAAGGGAGCGCTCGTCACCACCTCGGGCCCCTCCCGTTGGCTTCCCAAGTACCGTCCGGCGCGGTGTTCACACTGCCACTCGGTAGAGCTCAGCGGCATTGGAGACTAGGACTTTACGGAGCACGTCGTCAGGCAGCGACGACAGCGCGCTCTCGGCATAGGCGGCCGGCTCGACCGCCGGCGTTTGGGGCCCGGGGTGCTGGCAGGTCGGATGCGGGAAATCCGTCTCGAACATCATGTTGTCGGGATAGGCGAGCAGAGCCGACGTAATGGAGTCCCGCTCGTACCAGAAACAGCCGTAGATCTGACGACGAAAGTACTCGGAGGGGAGCAGGTCATATTCCGGATGCTCGGTGACCACACCGCCATTTCGCCACTGCCAGTCGAACGCCTCCAATGCTCCGGGAATCATCCCCACACCACTTTCCACCGAGACGAATTTCACATCAGGAAACCGGTGGCACACTCCGCCGTGAATCAGGTTGCTGATGCAGCGCAGGTTGTCGACGAACAGCAGCGAGGAGATCCGCGAGAAATTGGCGCGGAATCCCAATTCGAGGCCACCCATGATCTGTTCAGCAATCCGACCGCCGCCGATATGGAAATTGACCGTGACCCCTGTCTCTCTTGCCGTCTCCCAAATCGGGTCCCAATGTTGATCCCAGAGGTTCGGCAGTCCGAAGGCCTCAGGCTGATTGCAGAAGTTGATACCGCGGTGGCCCCCGTTGACACACCGCTCGATTTCGGCCACCGATGCCTCGACGTCCCAGAACGGAAGCGACACGATCGGGAGCAGCCGCTCCGGAGCCACACTGGCAAAATCCATTTGGAAGTTGTTGTACGCCTGCACACACTCCAAGGCGAACGCTGTATCGCCGTGGTCCAGCCAACCCCCACCCCCGAAGCCTCCGATGTTGGGATAGAGCACCTGAGCCCGGATTCGCTGTTCGTCCATGAATGCGACACGAGCGGTCGGATTCCACGCCCCCGGGTGCATCTCCTCGTAGGTGGCGGGTCCCTCGGGCAGCGTGCCATCGAAACCGGCCATGGCAGTGTTGCCCGGCTTGGCCCAGCGCTGTCCGTTGACCACCCACACATCCACTCCGTCCACCCGGTCGATGTGGGGAATGGCGTCGCCCCAGCGACGTGACACCCGAGACGTCCAGGTGTCCGCCGGTTCGGTGATGTGAGTGTCGACATCGATGACTTCAAAACGCTCGAACAAGGTCATGGTCATCGTTCCCCCGATGCCTTTGCCGCAGATGAATAGATGTAAATACACCATATATGCAGTTCCAAGTCCTCCCGCTGGCCCTGACGGGGTCGCGTCCACGGAACTACTGGTGGCAGCGTGGCGTCGACGATCTCACGACGTGCCGGTTCGGGACTGCCGGGCGGTCTGGCTACGGGAACGCCGACGCCTCGCCGACAAGACGATGTCGCGGCTGTGCCCGGGACCTTCGGGAGGATCCGCGGCCGGGCGCGCAACGTCGGCGTTGGTGATGACCTCCCACTCGGCTGGGTCGAGTTCAGCTGCGATCTCGTCGCCCGTGAAGAAATAGTCAAGGGGCATCATTGCACTCTTGCCATCATGTTCGGGTCCGTCATGCGTGGAGTGGTCGAGGACGTGACTGCTGTGTCCAACGATGAGCAGAGTCCCCCCTGCCACGACGGCGGATGCGAGGCGACCGAAGAGGATCCGACGCGGTGCCGGCGCCAAATGGAAGAAATGGACAGACACCAGATCGAAATGATCCTTCGGGGGCTCCCACTCCATGACGTCTTGATGCAACCACTCGATGCGACCGGCAACATCGGGGCCGGCCCGATCGGCCTCTCTGGTGGCACGGGCGACGGCGACGGTGGAGATATCCACGGCCGTGACCCGCCAACCGCGGGCGGCCAGCCAGATCGCGTCAGCGCCCTCCCCGGCGCCGACTTCGAGGGCAGTGCCGGCAGGCAACGCCTCGACTTCGGCCACCAGGTGACGATTGGGATTCCCGCTCCAGAGCGCGGGCCGCGCGTCGTAGAGCGAGTCCCAGAATGCTTGGTCGAACTGTTCGGGCACGACAGGTTCCTCCTCAGAGCGGTCGCCGAATGGCGACCGCTCTGCGACCGATTCTGGGTCCGACCAACCCAGAGAGCAAGCTAGTTTGCCACTATGGCAAAAGAAGCAGACGACGACCTCGACCGGGTTCTGGGTGGCGTGGGCGCACGACTCAAGGCACTGCGCCGGGAACGGAACCTCACACTGGCGAGCCTGTCTGACACGACGGGGATCTCGGTCAGCACGCTTTCGCGGTTGGAATCCGGACAACGCCGGGCCAACCTCGAACTCCTCCTCCCCCTCGCCCGCGCCTACCGGGTTCCCCTCGACGACCTCATCGCGGCGGCACCCACTGGTGACCCCCGGATCCATTCGCGTCCCATCACCCGGAACGGAATGACGATGTTCCCTCTCACCCGACGGGTCGGCGGCCTCCAGGCGTATAAGTGGGTGATCCCTCCCAGTCGGACTGCGAAGGCACCCGATCCTCGGGTCCATGAGGGGTACGAGTGGCTCTATGTGCTCAGTGGCCGTCTCCGACTGGTGCTCGGCGAACATGATCTGACACTGGGCTCCGGTGAGGCAGCCGAATTCGACACCCGGGTACCACACTGGTTCAGCAACGCCGGTTCGGATCCAGTGGAAGTGCTCGCCCTCTTCGGCCCCCAGGGAGAGCGAATGCACGTCCGGGCTCGACCCAAGGTCACGTCCGGCGAACGTCCGCCAATGGCCGGTGACGTCTACCCTGGGAGTGTCCGGAATCAAGAGGCGACTCAGTGACCACGCTCCAGAACCGACCCCATACAGCACTGCTGGTCGTCGATGTGCAGGTCGGCGTCGTCGCAGGGGCGCATCAACGCGACGCGGTCGTGGCGAACATCGGTACCCTCGTCGCGAGAGCGCGGCAGGAACGTGTGCCAGTTGTGTGGGTGCGACACTCCGACGAATATCTTGCGAGTCAGAGCGACGAATGGAAGATCGTGCCAGAACTCGCTCCTGCCGACGCTGAACCGATGATCGAGAAGAACTTCGGGGACTCCTTCGAGAACACTGATCTCGAAACCGTTCTGTCCGATCTGGGAGTCGGACGACTCATCGTCGCCGGCGCACAGACTGATGCCTGCATTCGCTCGACCCTCCACGGCGCGTTTGTCAGGGGATATGACGCCACACTTGTCGCCGACGCCCACACGACCGAGAACCAGACCCAATGGGGGGCACCGCCGCCCGATCAAGTCATTGCGCACACCAACCTGTACTGGAGCTACCAATCGGCGCCCGGCCGGACGGCCGGAACAGTCGAAACCAAGGAGGTCGACTTCTCTACGTCCTGACCGCCGGGCCGGCGGGAGTCGGCTGCGCCGGGGCCGGGCGTGACCGGCGACTACCCCCGGTTTTCGTCCGCAGCAAGAACACGGCGCGCCAGACGTTTTGGAGCGATCAGGGTGTAGGAGGTGCGAATCCACTCCTCGACCTCCACCCAACGGGCCCGACTGGTTCGAAGGCCGAGCGTGACCGAGACCCAGCCGTGACGGCCCAGACCGTAACCCGTCGGAACGACGTGCGGGTCGGTGCCGATGACCGCAGCTGCTTCCTCTTTGGGAAGTTTGACGCTGATGCTGCTGGCATCGGGACTCGCGAACACGAAGTTTTTGCCCCCCACCCGAAACGTCGGCTCGCCGCCCCAGGCTTCGATATCGACCCGGGTCGTCTCGGGCAAGCGGTTGACGATCTGTTCCACACGTTCCAGGTTCGACGCCACGTCCGCTCCTTCCTTCGCATGGCAGCGACATCGCCATGAGGGCACTCCTCGAGGCCTGCGGAAGTATTTTTCCATCACGGCGTCGGAGAAGCGGCCGCCCGAGCGACTATTAGGTATGGGCGAACACGCGCCAGCGGGGATCGACGAGGGGGCAGCCTTCTTGGCCTTCTACGACGACGCCTTTCCGCAGGTCTATGCCTATTTTTCTCGGCGCTGTCACGGGAAGGCCCTGGCCGAGGACCTGACCGCGGACACGTTTCTCGCCACGGTCGACGCATTCAGGCGGGCCGAACCCCCGCCCTTGACGCTCCCGTGGGTCATAGGGGTGGCCCGCCACAAGTTGGTCGACCACTGGCGGCGTCAGGCCCGTGACGCCCGCCGTTTCGAGTTGCTGGCCGGGACGGCAACGACCCAATCGGTGGAGCCGTGGGACGTCCGGCTCAATGCCCTGTCGGTCCGTCGGACCCTTGACAGCATTGCCCCACAGCATCGCAGCGCCCTCACGCTGCGCTACATCGATGACCTGCCCGTGCCCGAAATTGCGGTCCTTCTCGGGCGTTCGATCCACGCCACCGAGGCGCTGCTCGTCCGGGCCCGCGCCGCGTTCCGTCGCTCCTACGCCGACGAGGAGACACGAGATGCCTGATCCCTTCGAACTCCTGGGCACCGCTCTCGTCCCGGGTGAGCCGGACCCCGCGTTCGCAGCCCGCCTCCGTGACCGTATCGCCCAGTCCCTCACGCTCCCGAAAGGAGTCACCGTGTCCGACCTCGCTCTCCACGAGCCCCCAACCCCCCTCACACTCACCGCCGTGATCACGCCCTACCTGGCGGTGGCCGACGCCCGCGCCGCACTCGACTGGTACGAGGAGGCCTTCGGCGCCCGGGTCCGGGGCGAGCCGATCGTCATGGCCAACGGCACCATCGGCCATGCGGAGCTCGACCTCGGCGGAGCAACCCTCATGCTCTCTGAAGAGCACCCCGATATCGGCGTGGCCGCTCCGGCGCGGGGCGGCGGCGTGCCAGTGACGATCCACCTCGAAGTGACAGACGTCGACGCCGTCATGGCCGGTGCCTTAGGAGCAGGTGCCCTCCTGGAGCGACCGGCGGCAGATTACGACTACGGGCGAAACGGGGTGATCCGAGATCCCTTCGGGCATCGGTGGCTGATCTCGGCCGCCACCACCGGCCAGCCCGGGCTCCGACACGGTGACATCGGCTACGTCTCGCTTTGGGTGCCCAACGTCGCTCGGGCGGCCGCCTTCTTCGCAAAAGTGCTTGGATGGCGCTACGCGCCCTCCGGCAGCCACGCTGGTCGTCAGGTGCAGGGACTGACCCTGCATCACGGGCTCTGGGGAGGCATTGATCCGCCCACGCTCTTCTGCTGCTTCGCCGTGGACGACCTCGCGGCCGCCACGGTTCGCGTCGCAGTCGCGGGCGGCACCGCGGAGCAGCCACGCCTCGAGCCCTTTGGACTCGTGTCGGAATGCACCGACGACCAGGGAACGTCGTTTGCCATGTTCGAACCGCCGGATGGCGTGGCGACCCGATCCACCTCAGCCCCCCGGACCGGCGGCGACGGCGACGGCGACTTGGCCTACGTGACCATGGAGGTCACCGACTCCGCCCGGGCGCGGGCGTTTTACGGCAGCGTGCTCGGCTGGCGCTTTTCGAGTGGGCGGGTCGCCGACGGCTGGCAGGTGGATGACGTGGCGCCGATGGTTGGCCTCTCGGGCGGCCACGACCATGCGAGAACCGTGCCCATGTACCGGGTCGGCGACGTCGTGACGGCCGTCGATGCGGTGCGCGGCGCCGGAGGGACGGCCACCGACCCCGAGCGACAGCCTTACGGAATCACTGCCACGTGTACCGACGACCAAGGGACACGTTTCTACCTCGGCCAACTCTCATCCTGAACCGCTCCACCGGCGCCGACGGTCCGGGACTTCAGGCGAACATCGCGGCGAGATCCTCCCCGTCCAGCCACTCTTCAAACGTGGGGCCGACGATGCACGCCCCGGGTGACGGGAGTTGGCCCCCTGCCCGCATCGCCCTCCCGGCCCTCCCCGGCACCGGGAGCGGTACCACCACCGCGCGGGTGTCACGCTTCCGGAGCACGGCACGAGCCAACGCGACCAGATTCTTCTCCTCGGGCCCGGCGATCTCGACGTCCGTCACGGTGGGTTGTGCCGCGATCCCCACCAGTGCTTCTCCCACGGCGCGCGCGGCCACCGGCTGAATCCTCATGACGGGCACGAGTGCCAACGGACCCACGCCGGCCCGAGAAAGGACCTGCGCGGGAAATTCGTGGAATTGGGTCGCCCGGACG
>Ga0302325_10003743_pt1 | contig 35589 bp, 25 predicted proteins | sample Palsa_T0_2_FD_201948 | JGI IMG/M metagenome (GOLD analysis project Ga0302325, IMG submission 201948) | Peat permafrost microbial communities from Stordalen Mire near Abisko, Sweden - Palsa_T0_2 | ecosystem: Environmental > Terrestrial > Soil > Palsa > Peat permafrost | place: Sweden: Abisko...
GGCGTCGCGCAGCGGCTGGAAGCGCACGCCGAAACTCCGCCGCGCGGAGAGCTCGCGTCCCACAATGGCTTGTCCGCGCCGGATCGCGCGACGATCGATGCCCGGAAGGTTGAGCGCGACGCGCGAGCCGGCACCGACGCGCCGCTTGCGCGACGCGAAGACGCCGATGCTGCGCACGTGCGCCGGGGTGCCGCTGGGCTCGAGCAGCAGCGAATCGCCGGCGCCGATCGTTCCCTGCATCAGCGTTCCGGTCACAACCGTGCCGAGACCGGTCAGCGTGAAGGCGCGGTCGATCGGCAGGTAGACCGGCGCGCTCTCGTTGCGCGGCGCCATTGCGGCGAGCGCATCGTGCAGTGCGGCCTTGAGCGCGTCGAGATTCTCGCCCGTCGTCGCGGAGACGGCGTGGATCGGTGCGCCTTCCGCGATCGTGCCGCGCAGCTGCTCCGCGAGGCGACCCAGCGCGGCCTCGCGGTCGCGCGGTTCGATCAGATCGATCTTATTCGCGGCAACGACGACGCGCGAGACGTTGAGGAACTGGAGGATCTGCAGGTGCTCGATGGTTTGCGGCATCGCGCCTTCATTGGCGTCGACGACGAGCAGCAGCAGTTCCATTCCGGCGGCTCCGGCGAGCATGTTGTGCAGGAAGCGCTCGTGTCCGGGAACGTCCACGATGCCGGCCTCAACGCCGTCGTCGAAGCGCAAATGCGCGAAACCGAGATCGAGCGTCATGCCGCGAATCTGCTCCTCGAGCAGACGGTCGGGATTGGTTCCCGTGAGCGCGGCGATGAGCGCCGATTTTCCGTGATCGACGTGACCGGCCGTGCCGATGACGTGCACTAGCCCGCCTTTTGGCGCATCCCGTAATCGGCGAGGATCTCACCGGCGGCGCGAACGCCCGACTCGGCGCCGCCTTCCATGAATCCCTGATACGCAACCGACGTGTGCTCGCCGGCAAAGTGTACGCCACCTTGCGCGCGTGCCTCGTGACCGGCGATCGTCGTGCATTGACCGACGAGCCAGCACGCATAACTCGCGCGGATGTTCGGATCGGCCTCCGCGTTGCCGAACGTCGCCTTGCCGTTCCACGTTTGAGCCACCCCGGGCCAAATTTGGTCGAGCTGGGTGAAGAACGAGCGCACGTGTCGCTCGACGGCGGGCGAATCGCCAATCCGCGAATACGGCGTCGACGGCGTATCGAGCATCGCCGGATCGGCCGCGGTGAAGACTTCGAGAAGTCCCTCCGTTCCGCGCTGGCCTAGCGAATAGTCGAGCGCGCTCTGCACGGGCAGCGTCGTCCAAATCTGGCCGCTCGTCGGCTGCGGCCACGGATGGCCGGCGCGCATCCACGCGCGCTTGTCGAACTGCAAGTGAAGCTTCGTGTGATAGCCATAGCCGAGATTTTCGATCGCGTCGATCTTGGCCGCGTCGAAGTTCGCGCCGGAATAATCGAGGCCGCGCAGGGTGATGAACGGAATTGCGAGCACGACGCGATCGACGGCGACGGTCTCGACGTCGCCTCGATGATCGAAGCGCAGCTCGTACGTCGCGCCGGCGCGGCGGCGCAGGCCGAGCAGACGCGTGTCGAACCGCACGCTGCCCGGCGGCAGGGACGCGGCGATCGCTTCGGGCAGCGCCTGACTTCCTTTTGCCAAAATATATCGCTGATCGGAGTAGCCGAGCACGTTGAGCTCGTGCGTCTGCGCGTACCACCGCTGTTGACCCAGCTGCATCACGAGGTTGAGCGCGCTGAGCTGCTCGATCTCCCGGCCGTATTCGTTGCGATACGACTCCTTGATCAACTGCCCGAGCCGCGACGGGAGACCCCCGGGAACGTACTGAGCGATCCAGTCGCGCATGCTCATGGCGTCGAGATGCTTCGCGGTCGGCGTTGCGTTCGCGTAGGTCGTGGTCGCCGCGACTTTGCCGAGCTGCTCTTGCAGGATCGGATAAATGTGCGCGAAGTCGCGATCGGCGTCGGTCATCGGATAGTAGGCGCCGTTGAGAAAGCAAGTGTCGCGCGCGTGCGGCGGGCGAGCCGCGATCGTATCGAGCAGCGCCAAGCCGAAGCGCCGCGCGAATCCGCGGATGTTGAGATGGCTCGAGTCGACCATTGCGCCGCACCACTCGGTGTGCTGTCCGCCGTTCCAATACGAGCGCTCGGAGTGCATGCGGCCGCCGACGCGCGACGACGACTCGTAGATCACCGAGTCGATCCCGGCATCGAGCAGCAACCGTGCAGTCACCAACCCCGCGATTCCGGCACCGACGATCGCGATCCGTTCGCGGCCGGCGGCGCGCGCGATCGCGCGTTCGGCGAGCGGAAACGCGGCGGCGCCCAGCGCCGCGCCTGCCGCCCGCCGCACGAACTCGCCTCGAATCAAAGTTTGACGCTCAAGTCGGCGAAGAAGCCGAAGGGCTGCAGCACCGATGAGATCCCGACTTCGGTGATATTGTAGAACGTTCCGTACGGGTAGCGCAGCTGCGCGGGCGGATTCTTCACGAAGTTGCCCGACGGCGCGAGAATGTTCGACGGCAGGTTCGAGTAGACGCACGTCACCGAGTTGTCCCACGCATAGCCGCGCTGGAAGCAGCGGTTGTAGAGGTTCGTCGCTTGCAGCGTGAGCGTCATGCGGGAGTTGATATCGTAGCTCGTCTGAAGATTCGCCGAAAGCTCCGACGGCTGAATGAAGGCGCCGAGATTGTCAAAATGCCCACTGTACGGATCGGGCAAGAAGAGCGCGCCGATTTGGCCGCCGGGGCAGCTCACGCCCGGAGTGAACGGCGTCTTCATCGGCTCGGCCGAACACGATTGCGGCACGTAGCCCGGATAGACGAGCGGCGAGCCGTAGTTCGAACCGTCGCTGTAATGCAGCGAGGGAGTGATGGCGGCTCTGCCGTGACGGTAGTTGAGGATGAGCGATGCAACGTCGGGCACTTCGTAACCGTTGGCGGCGTTGAAGGGGCTCGGAATAACGTCGTAGGGCGTGTACCATGCACTCGTGCTGAAGAGCGGCTGCAGCACCTGGCTGTAATACGGGTTCGGGATCTTCAGTTTGCCTTGATCGTGCGTGCCCGATTGACTGTTCGGCAAAAGCGACGCGGCATTTCCCGGATACGCGCCGCTGCCGCACGCCGCCCAGTTCGCCGAGGATTTGGTGACTCCGGCGCACGCCGACGTGTACGAGTTGTAGAGCTCGATCTGTGCGTTGAGCGCATCGATCACACTTACGCCGTTGATCGGGCTGAAGCGGATGCGGTTCTCCGTGTGCGTGTACGAGAGCAGACCCGAGAGACCGTCGCGGCTGAAGTCGCCGTACTGCAGCGACAGCTCGACGCCGTACGATTCCTGCGTTCCGACGTTGAGGCCGGCGAGCGTACCCTGCACCGGATTGATCGCCTGGAACTGAAGTTGATTGCTCGTATCGCGATAGAACGGCGTCACCTTGTAGGAAAGCCGCGTTCCTTTTACGTGCTTTTCGAGCGAGAGGTCGAAGTTTTCCGACGTGTCGGGATAGATCGCGTGATCGGGCGTGTGATAGCCGTACGGATAGAACTGCGCGATGAACGATGCGAGATTCTGCTGGTACGTGTTGTATTGATAGTACGACGAGCCTTCCGCACGAGCGTACTTGCCGGCTGAGCCGCGAATCACCGTATCGGGATTGAGCGTGTACGTAAACGAAACGCGCGGTTGAAAGATGTCGGAGACGTTCGTGCCCGCGCCGACGTTATAGAGGCCGACGCCCGGCGTCGTCATCGGGGCCAGCCCCGGCGAGCACGCGCCGAACGAATCCGTTCCCGGATTCCACGTCCACTGCGGCGCGGTGCCCGGCCCGCCGCAATGCTCGCGATTGTAGGCATCGAACCAAAACTGACGCGCGGGATACCCATCTTCCAGATTGTTCGTGACGTATTGGAAGTTATCGATGCGCGCGCCGAGATTGACCACGAGCCGGTCGTTGGGCTGCCAGAGATCGGTGATCGCCCCCGACGTAAAGTGCGGCGTGACGTCGTCCACCTGCGCGCTCTGGCCGTTCTCCGTCATCATCCAGCGCGCGCCGGCTTTCGCCGCCGGCGAACCGGGCGGCGCGTAACCCGGCGTGAGATTGAACCGATACGAACCTTCTCCCGGATAACAGCCGCCCGGACTCAAACATCCGCCCTGGCTGCCGGTATCGAAGCAGCTCCACGGCTGACCGGTGCTGTAGTTGTAGCACTGGCCGTTCGGCGTTCCGTAACTTGAAAGAATCGTCCCCAAACCCGTCGGCGCGAGGCTCGTGGTCGACGGATCGGTCGAGCTATATCCTACGTTGTACGTCTGCAGCCGCTGTGTGTTGTACGACGCCTCGATCGTAAGCAGGTTCTGCGGCGCGAGCTGGTTGGCGTAGATCAAGCCGGCGCCGTAGCCGTGCTCGAGCACTTCGTAGTCGGCGGGGTCCGACCCGAAGACCAACTGCGCGCTGTTCGGGCCGTTGATGAACCAGTTGGAGTATTCGCCGTAGACGAGCGCGCGCAGATACGAGCGCGAATCGAAGTTCTTTTGATACTGGAACTTCTCGATCGAGTAGCCGTTCCAGTTACCGTCGCGATCGCTGGGATCGATCGGCGAGCCCGCCGTCCGATCCGTGGGACTGCTCGGAAAGAGTCCGACCACGAGGTCTTGCGAGCGCGGCGTCTGCATCAGCGGGCCGCTGTAATACAGCGAGTCGAGATACGGCATCGGGTAACCGATGCCGGTCTGGTTGCCGACCGCCGGCGTGTAGCCGATGTCGTTGGCCGAGCTGTAGAATTGCGCCGCGATGCCGCCCGTGACGTAGAGCAGCTGAATATCGTCCTTCATGCCGTTGTCGCCGTGGGGAACGCCGATGTGGACGTTGATCACGTTCTCGCGATCGAAATCCATCGCTTGCGCGTAACTGTAGCCGGGCTGCCCGATGAACCCGTAGTTCGGCCCCTTCCCCGAGCCGTCGAGAATATTATAAACGTTGTTGTTCGTCGGAACGTACAGCGGATAAAAATAGAGCGGCTCGCTGACGCCGCCGAACTGATCGCCGTAGCGAAACGCCTGATTCGTACCCGAGAGGCCGACGTAATATGAAAAGAGCCGATCGGGCGTCGCGCCGGCGAACTCCACGGTCGCCTGATGGTAGAACGCCGGTCCGCCGATGCCGAAGTCGGCGTCGGCGTAGCCCGGATACGTTCCGCTCTTGATCACCTGATTGATGTAACCCGCGAGGCCCGACGAGTTCGAGGTCGCCGGCGTGCCGCCGGTATAGACCTGTACTTCCTGGTTGCCGAGCGACGTGAGCGTGGCGATCGGCGCGAGATCCGATTGCCGCGTCGTCGGCAGACCGTCGAACTCATAGGCGACTTGATCCACGTCGCCGCCGCGAATGTAGACGCTCTGATACCAGCCTTGCTGATTGGACGGAATGTTGACGCCCGGTGCCGTCGCGATCGCGCCGTAGGCCTGCGTGAGCGAACCCGATCCCGAGAGCGTCGCGGCGGCTTTCTGTCCGGCGGGGTTCACCGAGAACACGTCGCTCGTGACGCCGGACTTTACCAGCGATTGGGACGAGCGCGACGTCAGGTGGGCGATCGTCTTGAGCGTCTTCTGCAGGCTCAAGGAGACCGTCGCCGATTGGTCGGCGACGATCGAGATGCCCGGCTGCGACTGCGGATCGTAGCCGGCTTTCGTCGCGCTTACCGTATACGTGTCGGGCTGCAACGAAATGAACGAAAAGCTTCCGGAGGCATCGGAGACGGTTTGCGCGTTTTGCGAGGGCGACGACGCGACCACCGTGGCGCCGGCGACCGGCGCTTGCGTCGCGGCATCGACGACCCGGCCGCGCAGCGTGCCGGTCGTACCCGCTCTCGCCACGGTGGGCATGGCAATCAGCACAAAAAGCAGGAGCGCAACGGCGCGTTTTCCCAACTGGCACCTCGCAGGCAGTGTTTAAAGAAGAGCGGCTTTAAACTCGCCGAATACGACTTCCTCGCCACACCATGAAACTCAGCGAAAAAATCGACGATTCCGGCTCGAAAACGTCCCTCACGCAGCGCCGCCGCGAGAGCGTGGCGCGCGGCGTCGCGACCGCGCATCCCATTTGGATGGAACGCGCCAGCGGCTCAACCGTCTGGGACACAGACGGCCGCCGCTACTTGGATTTCGTCGGGGGCATCGCTACCCTCAACGCCGGCCACGCCCACCCCAACGTCGTCGCCGCGATCGCCGAGCAAGCGAAGCGCTTTACCCATGCGTGCTTTCAAGTCGCGATGTACGAGCCGTACGTGCGCGTCGCCGAGGAGCTCAACCGCCGCGCGCCCGGAACCACACCGAAAAAGACGCTGCTCCTCTCGACGGGCGCCGAAGCGACGGAGAACGCGGTGAAGATCGCACGCGAGTATACGCGCCGCCCGGCGGTGGTTGCGTTTACGCACGGCTACCACGGCCGCACGCTGCTCGCGCTCTCTATGACGGGCAAGAACGATCCGTATAAGCAGCATTTTGGTCCGTACTGCACCGAGGTCTACCACACGCCGTTTCCCTACGAGCATCACGGCGTCTCGACGCGCGACGCGCTCGAAGCGCTCGAAGAGCTCTTCGCCTGCGTCGTCGCTGCCGACCGCGTCGCCGCGGTCATCATCGAGCCGGTCCTCGGCGAGGGCGGTTTCGTTCCGGCGCCGCACGATTTTTTGCTCGAGCTGCGGCGGCGCACGCAGGAGCGCGGCATCCTGCTCATCGCCGACGAGATTCAGACCGGCTTCGGCCGCACCGGCACGTTCTTCGCCTGCGAACAGTACGGCATCGAGCCCGATCTGATGACGGTCGCGAAGACGCTCGGCGGCGGGTTGCCTCTGGCGGCCGTGGTCGGGAAAGCGGAGATCATGGATGCGCCCGAGCCGGGCGGACTCGGCGGAACGTTCGCCGGCAATCCGGTCGCGTGCGCGGCGGCGCTCGAAATCTTCAAGATCGTCGACGACGCGTTCTTGGCGCGCGCCCGCGCGTTGGGCGAGCGCATCGAGACGGTCCTGCGCGCGCTGCAAGCCGAGTTTCTCCAGATCGAAGACGTGCGCGGGCTCGGCCCGATGATCGGGATGGAGCTCTCGTCGGGCGGACCAGAGATCGTGGAGGCGGCGCGCGAGCGCGGCCTGCTGCTACTGCTCGCCGGCAAGCGCAACGTCATTCGCATTTTAGTCCCGCTCGTCATCGCCGACGCCGAGCTCGACGAGGGACTCGATATTTTGCGCGCCAGCGTCAAACACGTCTTTACGAGGTGAACGAAAATTACCGGTGATAGAGAACGCAACGTCTATGAGTACACGCAAAAGGTCTTAGATCTCATCGAGCAGACCGAGGTCACGCCCGAGCAAGCGGCGTGGATCGCGCGCGAGACGGTCGAATCGTTTCGCGATCACGTCAACCCCGGATTCCTGGAGTATCGTAAGGCCACCGATGCCGCCGGCGCGGGCGCGGTGGTCGAGTGGGCAGACGCCGGCCCCAACTCCTATCGCGACCTGACCGGACGCACCTATATCGATTGCCTCGGCGGCTTCGGCATCTTTAACGTCGGCCATCGCAATCCGAAGGTCATCAAAGCGGTCACCGATCAAATGCGGCGGCAGCCGTTGCACAGCCAAGACTTGCTCGATCCGCTGCGCGCGATGCTCGCCAAAGCGCTCGCGATGCTCACGCCCGAGGGGCTCGAGTTCAGCTTCTTCTGCAACAGCGGCACCGAAGCGGTCGAAGGCGCCCTCAAACTCGCCCGCGCATACGATCCCGCAAAGCAAACGATCGTCGCGGCGACGAAGGGTTTTCACGGCAAGAGTTACGGCGCGCTCTCGGCCAGCGCCAAGGCGGAGTTCCGGCGCCCGTTCGGGCCGATGCTGCCGAACATCGAGCACGTGCCGTTCAACGATCTGCTCGCGCTGCGCGACATGCTCACCTCGTGCCGCGCGGTCGGCGAAGACGTCGGCGCGGTGCTGCTCGAGCCGATCCAAGGCGAAGGCGGCGTGAACATTCCCGACGACAACTATCTGCCGAACGTCCGCGCGCTCTGCGACGAGTTCGGCGCGCTCCTCATTCTCGACGAAGTGCAGACCGGCATGGGACGCACTGGAAAGATGTTCTGCTGCGAGCACTACGGCGTCGCACCGGATCTGATGTGCTTGGCGAAAGCCTTCGGCGGCGGCGTGGTGCCGGCGGGCGCGGTGATCGGACGGCGCGAGATTTTCTCACGCCTCTTCGACAACCCGTTCCTTCACACGTCAACCTTCGGCGGCAATCCGCTGGCGTGCGCGGCGGCGCTCGCTACGATCAACGTGCTCATTGAAGACCGCCTGCCCGAGCGCGCGGCGGTGATGGGTGAGCGGATGATCGCAGGCATTCGCGCCGGGGTCGAGGGACACGGCAATGTGGTGGAAGACGTGCGCGGCAAAGGCCTATTGATGGCGATCGAGTTCCGCGACCACGAGACCGGCTTTGCGTTCGCCAAGCAGATGCTCGATCGAGGCGTGCTCGTTTCCGGTACGCTGGTGAACGCGCGAACGATCCGCATCGAGCCGCCGCTGACCATCACGGAGGAGGAGGCCGACTACGTCTGTCGGGTCCTCAAAGAGAGCTTGGATGCGATGGCTCGTTCCGCTACAGAAAGGACCGTCATCCTGAGGGAAGCGAGCGGCACGTAGTGCCGCAAGCGGAGTCGAAGGATTGCCGAAAGGTATCACGATCATGACAACGACCCAACCGGCGGTCGACGCCGAAGAGATTCTCCGCAATCTGCCCCGCATCGGCGGCGTCGTACCGATGTACGTCGGCGGCGAATGGCGGCTCGCAAGCGACGGCGGAACGCGCGACGTGCACAACCCAGCGAACGGCCGCGTCATCGCGACGATCGCCGAGGCAACCGCCGAGGACACGGAAGCCGCGATTCGCATCGCGCGGCGCGCGTTTGACGAAGGTCCGTGGGGCTGGATGAGTGCGGTCGATCGCGCGGCGCTGCTCTTCAAACTCGCCGATCTCATCGACGCGCACCGCGACGAGTTCATGCGCGTGGACACGCTCAACAACGGCAAGCCGCTGCGTGAAACCGAGTACGACGCCATCGATGCCGCCAACTGTTTCCGCTACTACGCCGGGTTGGCCACAAAGCCGCACGGCCAGACCTTCGACGTTCCGGCGCCCTCACAGACGTACACCGTTCGCGAGCCGATCGGCGTCTGCGGGCAGATCGTGCCGTGGAACTATCCGCTGCTGATGGCGGTGTGGAAACTGGCCCCGGCGTTAGCCGCCGGCAACGTCTGCGTGCTCAAACCCTCGGAACTCACGCCGCTCTCAACGATTCGACTCGCGGCGCTCTTCGAGCAGCTCGAGCTTCCGCCCGGCGTCGTGAACGTCGTGCCGGGCGCCGGGGTCGTCGCGGGGCATACGCTGGCCGCGAGCGAGCTGGTAGACAAGATCGCCTTCACCGGAGGCACCAAAACCGGCCGCAGCATCATGCGCGACGCGACGACGAATCTCAAGAAAATCTCGCTCGAGCTGGGCGGCAAATCGCCGAACGTCGTTTTCGCCGACGCCGATTTCGACACCGCGGTCGACTACGCGCTCTACGGCATCTTCTGCAACGCCGGGCAAGTGTGTTCGGCCGGTTCGCGGCTGCTGGTTGAGAACTCGCTGCGCGGGAAGTTCCTCGAGCGGCTCATCGAACGCGCCGAGAAGATCCGCGTCGGCGACGGATTCGATCCGCAAACCGAGATGGGACCGCTGGTCTCGCCCGTCCATCGCGAGCGCGTCGAGGCTTACATCGCCGCCGGCAAAAGCGAAGGCGCGCGGCTGCTCTGCGGCGGCAACCGTCTCGGCGGCGCGCTCGCGGAGGGCAACTTCATCGCGCCGACGATCTTCGACGATACGACCCCACAGATGCGCATCGTGCGGGAAGAAATCTTCGGGCCGGTTCTCGTGGTGCAGACGTTCGAGAACGAAGCCGAGGCGATCGCCCTTGCCAACGACACCGTCTACGGCTTGGCCGGCGCGGTCTTCACGCAAGATATCGCCAAGGCGCACCGGGTGATCCGCAAGATGCGCGCCGGGATCACCTGGATCAACACCTATCATCCCACGTATAACGAAGCGCCGTGGGGCGGCTACAAGCAGTCGGGCATCGGCCGCGAGCTCGGGACGTACGGCTACGACGCCTACACCGAGGTCAAGCAGATCAGCGTCAACCTCGACGTCGTGCCGTCGGGCTGGTTCTCAGCGGACTGATTCCCAGACGCGACAGCGCGCGATCCGCGAGAACTCGCCCGCCGGTCTGACAGCTCGGACAATAGTTCGTCTCATTGTCGGCATAGCGAATGCGGCGAATCGTTTCGCCGCAGCGCGGGCACGCCGCGCCGTACTTGCCGTGCACGGCCATCTCGGGTCGAAAGGCCGTCACTTTTTCCGGAAACGCATCCGCCGCATCGGCGGAAAGACGGTCGATCCACTCCCGCAGCGTCGAGCGCGTGGCATCGAAAAGACGCTCCCAATCGTCAGGCGACAGCTTCTGCGTCATCGCCAGCGGCGAGAGCCGCGCGGCGTGCAGAATCTCATCGGAGTAGGCGTTACCGATGCCGTCGATCGTGCGCGGGTCGGTAAGCGTGCGTTTGAGCGTGTGATTCTCCGCCGCCAGCGCGTGATGAAACGCGTCGAGGTCGCAGGTGAAGACATCGAGACCGCCGCGATCGATCGCCTCGAGCGCGGCCTCACCTTCGACGACGCTCAGCGAGGCGCGCCGTTTGTTGCCGGCTTCGGTGAGCACGAGCGAGCCGCCGGCGAAATCGAATGCCGCCAGCGCGTTGCGACCGCCGAGTTTCGCACCAGGCTCGCGCCAGTGCAACCGGCCCGCGATCATCAAATGAATCACGAGCCACAAGTCGCCGTTGAGTCCGATCGCGACTCGCTTGCCGATGCGCCGAATCTCGCGGACCGTTCGCCCTTCCGTCGATGCGACCGGCGGCTCCACTGTCCGCAGCAGCGAGATCGCGCCGATGCGGACTCGTTGGAGCCGCCTTCCGACGATTCGCGGTCCCAGCGCGGCAATATAGGCGGCGACGTCAGGCAGCTCGGGCATTACGCGCCTATTCGGAAGCCGACAGCGCGCGAATGACCGTGCCGTCCTCGTCGGACGCGATCGTGCGGAGATCGAGCACGACCCGCCCGTCGTCGATTCGGCCGACGATCGGGGGCGCGTGTTCGCGCAGCCGCGCTGCGAAGCGGTCGGGATTCGCGACGGCGACCGCGACGGCGAGCGAAGCGATCGCTGCCTGCGCGATCGATCCGCCTCCAGCGAACGCCGTGGTTTCCACGATCTTCGCGCGCGGAACCGCTTCGAGATACGCGTTCGCGCGCGCGCGCAGCTCGTCGAGCGTCGCGCCGAGCATACGATAGACAGGCAGACGCTCGCGCAGCGAACCGTCGCGATAGCATTGCAGCGTCGCGCCGAGCGCGGCGATCGTGACTTTGCCGACGCGCAGCGCGCGCAGCAGCGGGTTGTTGCGCATGCGCGCGATCAGAGGCGCCGCACCAACGACCATGCCCGCTTGCGGGCCGCCGAGCAGTTTATCGCCCGAGAACGCGACGAGCCCGACGCCGTCGGCCACCGCTTCCTGCACGGTTCGCTCGTGCGCCGCACCGAACTCCTCGAGCGCGACGAGCGCGCCGCTGCCGAGATCCTCGAGCACCGGCACGCCGGCGCGCCGTCCGAGCTCGGCGAGCGCGCGCGGCTGTACATCGTGGGTGAAGCCCTCGATCCGATAGTTCGACGGATGCGTCCGCAGTAGCAGGGCGGTGCGCGGCGAGAGTGCGCGCTCGAAATCTTCGATGTAAACGCGATTGGTCGTTCCCACCTCCACGAGCGTCGCGCCGCTGCGCGCGAGCACGTCGGGGATACGAAAGCCGCCGCCGATCTCGACCGCCGAGTTGCGCGCGACGATCACCTCGCGCCCCTTCGCAAACGTGTCGAGCACTAGCAGTATCGCCGCGGCGCAGTTGTTCACCACGAGCGAATCCTCGGCACCGGTGACGTCGTTGAGAGCGTCCGCGACGCGCGCGTACCGCGAGCCGCGCGAACCGGTCCCGAGGTCGTATTCGAGGTTGGTATAGCCCCGGCCGAGCGCGACAATAGCATCGAGCGCAGCGGCCGCCATCGGCGCGCGGCCGAGATTGGTGTGCAAGATGATGCCGGTGCCGTTGATCACCGGCAGCAGCGATGCGCGGTGCACGTCCTCAAGCCGGCGGACGAGGCCGGCGATGACGGCGTCGTACGATGCGTCGCCGGATGCGCGCGCGCGGCCGAAGACTTCCTCCGCCGCGCGCTTGATCACAGTTCTACCGAGCGCGCCCTCGAACGACGCGATCCGCTCGTCGGCCAGCACCCGGTGCATGGCCGGAATGCGCGTCACGCCACGTGTTTGCCGAGCATTCCAGTGACGACGTTCTCCGGAACGTAGCCGACGATGCGATCGACCGGTTGACCGTTCTTGAAGAGAATCAAACAGGGAATGCCGGAGACCTGATATTGACCGGCGATGGTAGGGTTTTCGTCGGTATTCAACTTGACGAACTTTGCCTTATCGGCGTTCGCCGCAGCGACTTTCTCCACGATGGGGCCTAGCATACGGCACGGGCCGCACCACGGCGCCCAGAAATCGACCAGCACGGGCTGGGCGCTCTTGAGCACCTCGGTCTCAAAGTTGTTCTGACTTACGTCGGGCAGTGCACTCATGGTTCTCGAAACACTCCTAAAGCTCGGTTTGTTGCGGTTCGCCGGTGATCTCGGTGATCTGTTTGGCCTGTTTGCCGAGGTTGGTGATCGCGATGACTTCGTCGCCCTCGCCGAGGCGCTGCAGGCGGACGCCCTTGGCGTCGCGGCCGGTCTTACGAATCTCGCCGACTTTGATACGAATCACCTGATTGCCCGAGGTGATCATGAGGAGCTGATCCTCGGCAGCGACCAGGATCTGGTCGACCACCTTACCGATGTCGACGCGCTGACGCGCGAACGCCTTTACGCCCTTGCCGCCGCGCGAGGTGTGGCGGTAATCGGCGATCGGCGTGCGCTTGCCGAAGGCAAGCGACGTTACGAGCAGCACCTCGCGCCGCTCGTCCTCGACGACGTCCATCGCGACGATCGTATCGCCCTTCTCGAGCGTCATCGCCTTCACGCCGCGCGCCGCACGCCCCATCGGCCGCACGTTTTTTTCGTTGAAATGCACGGCCATGCCGAGCGTCGAGGCGAGGATGATGTCGCGCGAGCCGTCCGAGAGATCCACCGCGAGCAGCTCGTCGCCCTCGTCGAGATTGATCGCGATGAGTCCGTTGCGGCGGACGTTGGAGAATCCATCGAGCTTCGTCTTCTTGATCACGCCGCGCTTGGTGACCATCACGAGATATCGTTCGCCTTCGAAGCGGTCGATGGGGAAGACGGCCGTCACCTCTTCGCCGGGAGGCAGCGTGAGCAGGTTCACGAGCGCCGTTCCGCGCGCTTGGCGCGTCGTATCCGGAATCTCGTATCCGCGCAGCCGATAGACGCGGCCCATGTTCGTGAAGAAGAGCACGTGATCGTGCGTCTTGGTGACGAAGAAGTTCCGCACCACGTCCTCGCGCTTGAGGTTCGAGATGCCGGTAACGCCGCGGCCGCCGCGCAGCTGCGTACGGAACGTATCGAGCGTAACGCGCTTGATGTAACCGCCGACCGTATACGTAACGACGACGTCGATGTTTGGCGTGATCTGTTCGATCGAGAGCTCGTCTTCGGCCGGCTCGATCGCGGTGCGGCGCTCGTCGCCGAAGCGCTTCTTCACCTCCAGCATCTCGCTCTTGACGATGCCGGCGATCCGGCGCGGACTGCGAAGAATATCTTGCAGCTCGGCGATCGTCTTGATCAGCTCGGCGTATTCGTCTTCGATCTTCTTGCGCTCGAGCCCAACGAGCGTGCGCAGGCGCATGTCGACGATCGCCTGGGCCTGCACTTCGCTCAGGCTGAAGCGCTCGGAAAGACGGGCCTTGGCTTCGTCGGTCGTCTGGCTGCCGCGCACGATCTCGATCACCTCGTCGATGTGATCGAGCGCGATGCGATAGCCCTCGAGCAGATGCGCGCGCTCCTCGGCCTTGCGCAGATCGTACTGCGTGCGGCGAGTGACGACGTCCTTGCGGTGCGCGATGAAGTGTTCGAGCAGCTGCTTGAGCGTGAGCACCTGCGGCTCGATCGCAACCGTTCCGTTCGCGCGCGGCGGGCCGACCGGCACCAGCGCGAGCATGTTGAAGCCGAACGTCGCCTGGAGCGGCGTGTGCTTGAAGAGTTGGTTCAGCACGATCTTCGGCGTGGCGTTGCGCTGCAGCTCGATGACGACGCGCATGCCCTTGCGGTTCGACTCATCGTCGAGTCGCGCGATGCCGATGATCCGCTTCTCGGAATGGGCCTCGGAGATCGCCTCGATGATGCGATTCTTGTAGACTTGGTACGGGATCTCGGTGACGACGATCTTGTGCTTCCCGTGATCCTCGATGATTTCGGCCTTGCCGCGAATCGTGATCGAGCCGCGCCCGGTGCGGTACGCTTCGCGTATCGCGTCGTGTCCCAAGATCGTGCCGCCGGTCGGGAAATCCGGACCGGTGACGATATTGGCCAGATCGTCGTCGGTCGTGTTCGGGTCGTCGATCAACGCGGCGACGGCATCGGCGATTTCGTTGAGGTTGTGCGGCGGAATGTTGGTGGCCATGCCGACGGCGATGCCGCTCGAGCCGTTGACGAGGAGCTGCGGCAGGCGTCCCGGCAGAACGGTCGGCTCGACGCCCTGATTATCGAAGTTGGCGACGAACGGGACCGTCTCTTTATCAATGTCGGCCAAGACGTCGAGCGAGGTGCGCGCCAGCCGCGCTTCGGTATAACGGTAGGCCGCCGGCGGGTCCGGATCGATCGAGCCGAAGTTGCCGTGGCCGTCGACGAGCGGATACCGCAGCGTGAAATCCTGCGCCATACGGACGAGCGCGTCGTAAACGGAGCTGTCCCCGTGGGGATGGTAGCTCTTGAGGACCTCGCCGATGATACCGGCGCACTTGCGGTGCTGCTTGCTGGGCTCGAAGCCCATCTCGCGCATCGCGTAAAGAATCCGCCGCTGGACCGGCTTGAGGCCGTCGCGAACGTCCGGAAGCGCGCGCGACGCGATAACCGACATCGCATACGAGAGATAGCTCTCCCGCATTTCGTCTTCGACGTTGACCTGCGCTACGATATCGTTATTCAATAATCACCTATACTAATGCGCCTGACCCTTCCCACCGCAGAAGATCTCGGCAAGTTCGCCGCAAAGTTCGCGCGCGGCTTGCGCCCGGGCGACGTCGTTGCGCTCGCCGGCCCGGTCGGTGCCGGCAAGACCACGTTCGTCCGTGCCGTAGTAACGGCGCTCCACGGCGCCGACCAAAGCTGCAGCCCGAGTTTTACCTTTCGCCACCGCTACGACGGCGATCCGCCGATCGAACACATCGACCTTTATCGAGTCGACGATCCGCGCGAAGTCACCGAACTCGGTCTCGAAGACGCCTTCGACGGCCGGTCGATCGCGCTGGTCGAGTGGTGGTGCAACGCGCCGGACGCTATTCCGTCGCGGCGGTACGAAATCGAAATCCAGGGCGCCGGAGATAAACCACGCACGCTGCTTCTTCGACCGCCCCGATGATCGTTCTTGCCCTCGACGGCGCGCTGGGCGCCTTTTCCGCCGCCGTCGCCGACGGCGACCGCATCGTCGCGTCGCGCAGCGAAACGGGCGCGGTCGCGCTCGAGCACGGTCTCGCGATGGTCGCGGGCGTACTCGCCGACGCAGGCGCTCGCCCCGAGCGGATCGACCGGTTGGCGGTGGGAATCGGCCCCGGCGGATTCACCGGCCTGCGCATCGCAGTGGCGTACGCGAAATCGCTGGCGGCCGTCTGGCAGCGTCCGCTGATCCCGATCGATTCGTTCGATCTGCTGGAGTTCGGCGAGGCGTTCGGGCGCGCGCTCGCGGTCGTAGTCGGGCGCCCCGGCGTCATCTCGGCGCGCTGCCGCTCCGAAGCCGGCGCGCGCCGGGCGTCCGGCCGAATCGCCGACGTCCTGGACCTCCTAGGACTTCGGCGCTCGGCGCTCGGGATGACGGAGCCTTCGCTGGAGGTTGTCGGGGCGCCGAAGGACGTTCTGGACGCGCTCGCCGAACGCGGCATCACCGTGCGTTCATTCGATGCCCGCGTTACGCCCGCCGCGGCCGCCGCCGCGCTCGCGGCCCAATCGCGCGCGCTGCCGGCAAGCCTGCACGAAGTCCGAGCCGACTACGGCGAACTTCCCGCCGCGACGCCTCCGCGATTCTAGCGACTCGACCCGCCGTGAAAATGGAACTCGACAGGCCGCCGCAACGGCCCAGCCGTTTCTCGATTCGTCCGATGACGACGTCGGATATCGCGGCGGTCGCCCGCATCGAGCGCGCCTCCTTCTCAACCGTCTGGCCGGCGGAGGCGTTCTACAACGAGCTGAGCACGAACAAGCTCGCGCACTATTTTATCGGCGCCGTCGACGAGCGCATCGTCGCCTACGGCGGCATGTGGGTCATCATGGAAGACTCGCACGTCACGACGATCGCGGTCGATCCCGAGCATCGCGGCCGGCGCTACGGCGAGGTCGTCTTGCTTCATCTGATCGACGCGGCGATCGAGCGCGGCGCGGCCTGGATGACGCTCGAAGTGCGCGAAAGCAACGAGATCGCGCAGCGTCTCTATCGCAAGTACGGCTTCACGACCGTGACGATGCGCAGCGGCTATTACAGCGACGACAACGAGAGCGCGCTCATTATGTGGGCGGGGAGCTTGCGCAGCGAACTCTATCGCAACCGGCTGCACGTGCTGCGGGGTCGTGTCGAATCGGAATGACTGCGGCACCCGATTTTGCGACGCTCGAGCGCCGGCTGCGCGAGCATCTCGATCAGGAGCATCGATTCGAGCATAGCCTCAGGGTCGCGGCGTGCGCGCAAGAGCTGGCGCGCCGGCATGGCGTCGACCCGCAAAAAGCACGTCTCGCGGGGCTGCTCCACGATCTCGCGCGGCTCTATTCGCCGCAACAGTTGATCCTCGAGGCGGAGGCACGCGCGATGCCGATCACGCCGTTCGAGCGCGAGAAGCCGGCGCTGCTCCACGCGGCGCTCGGTGCCGCCCTCGCGCGCGAGCGCTTCGGCGTGGACGATCCCGACGTGCTCTCGGCGATCGCAAAACACACGCGAGGCGCGCCGGAGATGTCGCCGCTCGACTGCGTCGTCTATTTGGCCGATTCACTCGAGCCCGCGCGTACGTTCGCGGAGCGCGCCGAGCTGTGGGAGTACGCGCTGCGCGATCTCGCCGGGGCGACGCGCGAGACGATGCGGCGATCCGAAGAGCATTACGCCCGCAAGCGCGCGGCGGCGGAGGCACCAGCATCGGCGAGCTGATCGACGTCGTGCGCGAGAGCGCGCTCGACAAAAAGGGCGAGGATTTCGTCGCGCTCGACGTGAGCGGGCGCACGATTCTCGCCGACACGTTCGCGATCGTCACCGGACGCTCGAAGGTTCAAACGCGCGCGATCGCCGATGCGATCGTCGAGGGCGTTCGCCGCGAAGGCTACACGCCGTTGCGCGTAGAGGGACACGCCGACGGATCGTGGATTCTGATCGATCTGGGCCACGTGATCGTTCACGTGTTCGCACCGGAGCAGCGTGCGTTTTATAATCTGGAGCGGTTGTGGTCGGCGCGCTCCGCTCAGGATGACACTATGAGTAAGGCAGAGGGGGGATCGTGAAGCGGCGGAAGCCGGCGTATCAAACCAAGACGTCGCGTAGGCGCATCGACTTTTGGAAGCGCTTCGGTGTCTGGATCTTTATCGTGTTCTTCGCGCTCAGCGTCGCGGGGGGCTTGATCGTCGTTTCGACCGAACTCACGCGACGATGACGACTGCCAAAACCGCTCTCGACGACGTCGCCGCGCTGCATACGCGGCACGTGCTCACGCCGTGGCTCGCGCAGGCCGGACGAACGGTGCCGACTATCGTGCGCGGCGACGGGGCCGCCTTATACGACGACCACGGCAAGCGCTATCTCGATTTCTCCGCAGGCCTCGTTGCGGTGAATCTCGGCCACGCGCATCCGGGCGTCGCCGCCGCTATCGGCGCGCAGGCAGCGACGCTCGCGTACGCTGCGCCGAGCCTCGGAAACGACCGTCGCGCCGAACTCGCGCGTGCGATCGTCGATATCTCGCCGTGGGCCGACGAGGGCGCGCGCGTCTTCTTCACCACGGGAGGCGGCGAGGCGAACGAAGACGCACTGAAGTTTGCGCGCGCGATCGGCGGCCGTCACAAGGTTCTCACGGCATACCGGTCGTTTCACGGCTCGGCACCCGGCGCGGGAACGCTCTCGGGCGAGAATCGCCGCTGGCCGAACGAGCCCGGCATCCCGGGCGTCGCGCGCTTTTTCGCACCGTTTCCGTATCGCAGCCCGTTTCACACGCGCGATCCGCGCGAAGAAGTCGAACGCGCGATCGATCACCTCGAGACCGTGGTGCAGTATGAAGGCCCGTCGAGCATCGCGGCGCTGCTGATCGAGCCGGTCGTCGGCAGCAACGGCGTCATTCTCTATCCCGACGGCTACCTCGCGCGGGTACGCGAGCTCTGCGATCGTCACGGCATCCTGCTGATCTTCGACGAGGTGATGACCGGGTTCGGCCGCACCGGCGAAGCGTTCGCCGCGCAAACGTTCGGCGTTCGCCCCGACATGATCACGTTCGCCAAGGGTGTGACGTCGGCGTACGTTCCGCTCGGCGGCGTCGCGATGCGCGAATCGCTCGCGGCACACTTCGATTCGCGCGCGCTCCCGAGCGGTCACACGTACAGCGGACATCCGCTCGCGATGGCCGCCGGGGTCGCCGTGCTGCGCGCTTATCGCGAAGAGCGGCTCTTCGAACGCGCCCGCGAGCTCGAACCGCTGCTGCGCGCCCGCCTCGAGGGGCTGCGCGAGCGCCATCGCGCGATCGGCGAGATTCGCGGCGTCGGCGCCTTCTTCGGCATCGAACTCGTTGCCGACCGAGAGACGCGCGAGCCGCTCGTGCCGTGGCAAGGCGCGCGCAACCTCGCGCCGTTCTTCAACGATTTACTCGGAAGCGGGCTCTACGTGCTCGGACGCTACAACGTCGCGATCGTCTCGCCGCCGCTCGTCATCTCCGAGAACGAGATCGACGAAGGCGTCGCGATCCTCGACCACGCGCTCACGCGACTGGAGCGCGGCGACTAATGCAGCTGCAGGTTCACGATAAAGCGACGCGCGAGATCCTCGGCGAGATCACCGTTGCCGGGCGCCGTGAGGCCGATGCCGCCGTCCGCGCCGCCCACGCGGCGTTCGAAACGTGGCGCGAGGTTCCGGTCGTCGAGCGTGCGCGCTTGATGTTCCGCTACGCCGACGCGCTCGAGCGCCGCCGCGAAGACCTCGCGCTCTCCGTTTCGCGCGAGAACGGCAAGACGCTCCCCGACGCGCGCGGCGAAGTGAGGCGCGGCATCGAGGCGGTCGAGTTTGCCTGCGGGATGCCGTCGCTGATGATGGGCGACTCGCTTCCCGACGTCGCGCGCGGCATCGATTCCGTCTCCGCCCGCTATCCGCTCGGCGTTTGCGTCGGGATCACGCCGTTTAACTTCCCCGCGATGATTCCGCTCTGGATGGTTCCGCTCGCGATCGCCGCCGGCAACGCGTTCGTGCTCAAGCCGTCGCCGCAGACGCCGCTCACCTCGGATATGCTCTGGACGGTCGCGCGCGAGTGCGGTTTTCCCGAAGGCCTCTTCAGCGTGGTACACGGCGCGACCGAGACGGCCGAAGCGCTGATCGACCATCCCGACGTCGCCGCCGTATCCTTCGTCGGGTCGTCGAACGTCGCCCGGGCCGTCCAAGAGCGCGCGGTGCGCGCGCACAAGCGCGTTCAAGCACTCGGCGGCGCGAAAAACTACCTCATCGTGATGCCGGATGCGGTCAACGCCGCAACCTGCGACGCGGTGATGAGCGCGGCGTTCGGCGGCGCGGGTCAGCGCTGCTTGGCGGGCTCGGTCGTCGTCGCGGTCGGCGAGGCGGGCGAGGCGTTTGCGCCGATGCTGGTCGAAGCTGCATCGAAACTGCGCGTGGGGCACGGCGCCGAGGAAGGCGTCGAGATGGGGCCGGTGGTGAGCGATCAAGCCCTCGCGCGCATTGACGGTTACGTGCGGCGCGCGCGTGCCGACGGCATTCCGGTGCTGCTCGATTCGCGCCCCGTTCCCGGCAGCGGCGCGTTCGCCGCGCCCGTGATCTTCGATCGCGTCGATCCGGCGCACGAGCTCGCGCGCGACGAAATTTTCGGCCCGGTGCTTGCAATCGTGCGCGCCGACTCGCTCGACGAGGCGATCGCCGTGGCAAATGCTTCGCGCTACGGCAACGCGTCGTCGATCTTCACGCGCGACGGCCGCAGCGCCCGCACCTTTGCCTCGCGCATCCAGGTCGGCATGGTGGGCGTCAACGTCGGCGTCGCCGCCCCGATGGCGTTCTTTCCGTTCGGCGGCGTGAAGGATTCGATCTTCGGCGACCTGCGCTGCCACGGCAAGGACGCCGTCGCCTTCTACACGCAGCAGCGCGTGGTGATCAGCCGGTGGCCTTCCTGAAGCGGAAGCCGATCAAACCTGCAACGACGAACGCCACGAAGTAGTACCCAAACCAGTGCTGCGGGGGCGCCGGCACCGAATCGAAGAGCCACACCGTCGCGAGCACCAGCAGCGCAAGCGCCACGACCGAGATCGCGACGTCCGGAATGCGCATCGCGCCGAGGCGTCGGGCGTAGACCGCCGCGGCGACCGCAACGAGCATGTAGATCAGAATGAATCCGAACGAGCTCAGCGTGCCGCAGTTGTTGAAGAGATCGATCGGCGCAACCCCGCGGGCGAGCGCGACGATCGCGACGGCGAGCGCGGTTGCCGTGACGGCCGTCACGGCGACGTTCGGCGTATCGTGGTGCGGCTCGATGCGCGCGAAGAGCGGCGGGAGAATTCCGGCCTCGGCCATAGCGTAGGCGATGCGCCCGCCGGTCGTGATGCAGGCCAGGCAGACGGAGAACGCGCTCGAGAGCGCACCGATTAAGATCGGCACGCGCAAGTACCCGATGCCATAGATCTGCGCGAGCGCGCCGAGCGGAAAATCTTGCTTGTCGAGCGGCACGGCAGCATGCCGCAGCCCGACGATCTCCGCGTACGTCGCGATCACGAAGAAGGCGGTGGCGAAGAGCACGCTGCCGATGACGGCTCGCGGGATCGTGACCAACGGACGCTTCGCCTCGGCGCCAAATGCCGTGGCGCTTTCAAAACCGACGTAGCTAAAAACGGCGAGCGCGATCGAGAGCCCCAGACCGCCGGGGAACGCGCCTTTGAGGTGCACCTGATCGGCGTCGAGCGCAAACCCGTGCGCGTGCAGCACGATGATGACGAGCAGGCAAATGATCGACACCGAGATCGCTTCGAGCACGAGCATCAGGATCGCCGAGACTTGCACCCCGCGATACGCTGCCTGCCACGCGACGAATGCGAGCACGATCGCCGCGACGACTGCCGGCACGTGCAGCCCGGCACCGCCGAGCAGCAGCTCGACGAAGAGCGACATCGCACCGAGCACTGCGCTGGCGACGAAGCCGTACGCCCAAAGAAGCGCCCACCCGCCGACCGCGCCGGCCGCCGGGCCGAGGTGGTCGGCAACGTAGCCGTACATCGAGCCGGCCTTGCTCGAGCGGCGCGCGAATTGGTTGATGCAGAACGCGACGAAGATCAACATGATCCCGCCGAACACATAGGCGAGCCACGTCCCGTTTCCGGCCAGCGCGAACATGTAGGGCGCGATCAGGATCGGCGTCATGCTCGGACCGATCAGCGCAATCGACGTCGCGAGCACCTCGATGAAGGTCAGCGATCCAGCTTTCACGAGCGAAACTTCGCCTTCCGGTGGTGGTAAGACCCCGCATGAGGTCGTTCTTCAAGCGATCCGGGGCCTTCGCGGCCGTCGCCGCGGCGCTCGTCGCCGGCACGGCGCTGCCGGCCGGGGCGCGCGATTTCGTGCAAGACGGGGCCGGGATGTTCTCGGCCGCGACGGTCGCGCAGCTTACCACACGAATCTCCAACTTCAACGCGCAGACCGGCAAAGAGATTGTCGTGGTCACGACGCCCTCGCTCGGCGGCGCGACGCTGCAGAGCGCCGCGCAGTCGGCGTTTTCGCAGCAAAACGTCAACGGCGTGCTGGTCTTCATCGCGCGCGACGATCGCCGCGACATCATCGTCCCGGATCGCGCGGGCTCGCAGGCCGGATGGTTTACACCCGACGCGCTGCGCTCGATCCGCGCGTCCATGGAGAGCCAGTTCAAGAGCGAAAACTACGACGCCGGCATCACCGGTGCGGTCGACGCGATTCTCAACATCTATCGCGCGCATCTCGGCGGCTTGCAGCGCGCAGGCAACGGCGCGGCGCAGCCGGCGGTCCGGGCGCCGGCGATGGGAGGGATTCATATCTCTATGTTTTGGTGGATCATCATCGGCATCATCGCCTTCTTGATCGTGCGCTCGGTTCTGCGCGCGATCAGCGCGCCGCGGTACTTTGGCGGAGCCCCCGGCGGCCCGGTTGGTCAGCCGATGCCGCCCGGCGGATACGGGACGGGCTACGGTTACGGCTACGGTGGAGGCGGCGGCAGCTTCTGGAGCGGTCTCTTGGGAGGCCTTGGCGGCGCTTGGCTCGGCAACGAGCTCTTTCGCGGCGGCGGGGCGCAAGCGGGACAACTCCCGCCCGATGCCGGCGGCGGCTGGGGCGGAAGCGGCGACGCCGGCGGCTTTCAGAGCGATGCCGGACAGCCCGGCATGGGTTCTTCCAGCGCCGGCGACTGGAGCGGCGGCGGTTTCGGCGATATAGGCGGTGGCGGCGGCGCAGATTTTGGTGGGGGAGGCGGCGACAGCGGCGGCGGATGGTAGGCGTCTATGCGACGCCTTCTCGCTTTGTGCATTGCCTCGACGCTTCTCACGCCCGCGATTGCGTGGGCCGGCTCTTCCGAAACTAACGCGCAGCGCTACGCCGGCGCGCTGCACTGGCGGCTCATCGGTCCGTTCCGCGGCGGCCGCGCGCTCGCCGTCACCGGCGTTCCCGGCGAACCCAATCACTTTTACTTCGGCGCAGTCGACGGCGGCGTATGGGAGAGCCTCGACGCCGGACGCACGTGGAAACCGATCTTCGACGATCAAGATATCGGTTCGATCGGCTCGATCGCGGTGGCGGCGAGCAATCCGCACACGATCTACGTCGGAACCGGTGAAGCCGACATGCGCTCGGACATCGCCTATGGCGACGGCATGTACAAATCAGTCGACGGCGGGGCGAGCTGGGCGCACATTGGTTTAAACGATACGAAACAGATCGGCGCAATCGTCGTCGATCCGCACAACGCCGACGTGGTCTACGTCGCCGCGCTCGGTCATCCGTATGCTGCCAACGACGATCGCGGCGTCTTTAAAACGACCGACGGCGGCAAAACGTGGAGTAAGGTGCTCTTCAAGAACGGCGACACCGGCGCGATCTCGCTCGCGATGGCGCCCGACGATCCAAACGTGCTCTACGCGGCGTTATGGCAGACGCGCCGCCCGCCGTGGAACGTGTATCCGCCGTCGAACGGCCCCGGCAGCGGCCTCTACAAAACCACCGACGGCGGTGCGACGTGGATGCAGCTCACGCAAGGGCTTCCCGCGCACGTCGGTCGTATCGGCCTTTCGATCTCGGCCGCAGCCCCGCGCCGCGTCTACGCCAACGTCGACAGCGATCCGAAAATGGGCGGTATCTATCGTTCTGACGACGCCGGCGCAACCTGGGCGCACGTCAACGGCGAACAGCGGCTCTGGCAGCGCGGCTGGTACTTCAGCGGCATCACCGCCGACCCGCACAATTCCGACGTGGTCTACGTGAATGACACGTCCACGTATCGCTCGACCGACGGCGGCAAAACGTTCGAGGCGATCTTAGGCGACCCGAGCGGTCAGGATCACCACGCGCTGTGGATCGATCCGGGCGATTCCAACCGCATGATTCTGGGGACCGATCAAGGCGTGGTCGTGAGCGTGAACTACGCGCGCACGTGGAGCTCGTGGTACAACCAGCCCACCGCGCAATTTTATCACGTCGCCACCGACACCGCGTTCCCGTACTCCGCATACGGCGCGCAGCAAGACTCGGGAGCGGCCATTGCGACGACCTTCAGCAAATACGGAACGATCTCGCAGCAAGATTTTCGGCCCGTCGACGTCGGCGGCGAGAACGGGACGCTCGCGCCGGATCCCAAGCATCCGGGACTCGTCTACGGCGATTCAAGCGGCGGTGGCTCGGCCACCGTCACGCGCGAGATTCCGGTAACGGGCTGGGAGCAAATCGTCGATCCCGCTTTCGCGAGCCCCGGCACGTGGCGCAACACGTGGACGCTGCCATTGGCCTTCTCGCCCGCTGACAAGACGACGCTCTACTTTGGCCACCAAAACGTGTTCCGCTCGCGCAACGGCGGGGAAACGTGGGCGATCGTCAGCCCCGATCTCTCCCGCGCGAACGAAGGAACGCCGGCAAATCTCGATCCCACGACGCTGGCCGACAACAACGGCCTCACGCGCCACGGCGTCGTCTATTCGATCGCGCCGTCGCCGCTGCGCGCCGCGATGGTGTGGGCCGGAACCGACGACGGCAACGTTTGGGTGACGCGCGACGATTCGAAGACGTGGCAGAACGTGACGCCTCCACAGCTCACGCCGTGGAGCAAAGTCGGCATCATCGAAGCTTCGCACTTCGACGCGTCGACTGCGTATGCGGCGATCGACCGGCATCGTCTCGACGATTACCATCCGTATATCTATCGCACGACCGACGGCGGCGCCACGTGGACGGCGATCGCGCAGGGGATTCCCGACGGGTCGTTCGTCAATGCGGTGCGTGAAGATCCGGTCACGCGCGGGCTGCTCTACGCGGGCACCGAACGCGGGGTCTACGTATCGTTCGACGACGGCGCGGCGTGGCAGCCGCTGCAGCTCAATCTTCCGGTGACGTCGATTCGCGACATTGCGGTGCACGGCAACGATCTCGTGCTCGCGACGCACGGCCGCGCCTTTTGGGTACTGGACGACGTCGCGCCGCTGCGCCAGGCGGCGCAAGCGACGGCCGCGGGCGGCGCGTATCTCTACGCTCCGTCGACGGCCTACCGCGTGCGGCCCGGCAATGAGGAGGGAACGCCGCTCCCGCTCGACGAGCCGCAAGTGGACAACGCGCCGGTCGGCGTCTACATCGACTACTATTTGCCCGACGTGCCGAACACGCCGGTCGCAATCGAGATCCGCGCCCAGGATGGCAGCCTGATCCGCGAGTGGTCGAGCGCGCATCCGTCCAAGCCGGTGGATCCGCAATCGCTCTACTACATCGTGCATTGGGCCACGGCGCATCCGGTGCCGGCGGCGACGGCCGGCGCGCATCGCTTCGTTTGGGATTTCCACGAACGCTCGGCCGACGGTCCGCTCGTTCCGCCGGGAACCTATACGGTGCGGCTAAGCGTCAACGGCCGCACGTACGATCGAACCGCGCGCGTGCTGCGCGATCCGCGCATCGCCGCGACCGATGCGGATTTACAAGCGCAGTACGACCTCGCGCGACAGATCGAAGCGCTGCACGCCGAGGTCAAGGCTTCGCGCGCGAAGGCGCAGCAGGCCGCCGCGCATCTCTCGGGCGACTCGCTCGCGGCCTTCCGCCGCGACGTCATCGGCGAGGAGCCGGCGAACGTTCCGGACGATTCTGTCGGCTCCTACTCGCACGACTTCACGAGCTTCCTCTTCCTCGAGAATGCCCTCGACTATTTGGAATCCGCCGTTGAAAGCGCCGACGCGCCGCCGACGCCCGATATGCGCACCGGCCTTACGAAACTGATGGCGATCTATCGCACGACGTCGGCACGCGTGCCGTAAGTTCAGCCCTAAGGGCGGATTTCGACGGCCGATAGGATCTTTGCCGAACGCGAGCGCTAACGGCTCAGCGTTCGCGCGTACCAGGCTTCGAGATCGTCGTGGAACTGCGCCAGCGCCTGCGGGTGCAGATAGACCATGTGCCCCGACTCGTAGAAGCCGTACGTGATGTTGCGCTGCAGTTGGGCCGGCAACATCAGATGATTGAGCGTGTAGACCGTCGCCCAGAACGGCGTCGCGAAATCGTAGTACCCGTTGCCCGAGAAGATCTGCAGGTTCGGATCGAAGGTCATCGCCGACGCGAGATCTTGCGCGGTGTTGGTCGGCAGACCGTCGTTGTGCTTCCAATCCCACTGGCGGAAGACGTTGACGGTCGGGCGATAGATCAGCGTAGTGTTATAGCCGAGTATCTGCCGCATGTAAACGTTGCCGGTCGCTACGAACGCGGCGTCGATCGCCGAATCGGTCGGATCGAAATCGGGCCGGTCGTTGATGCGATCGAGGTTCACCGACGTGTAGCGCGCGTCGTAACGACCGATCATCACGCCGCTGTTGCGGAAGAGCTCCGTTTCGAACCGCCAGTACGGGATGCGCAGGTTCGAGAGGCGGATATAGTTCTCCGAAAGACCCGTATACTGATGGAGCTTCGCGACCACGTCGTCGTACCGGCTCGGCGATAGATTCGCCCCTTGCGCGAGGGCGCCGAGGTACTCGTGCATCGCAAAGTCTTCGACCTGCGGCAGCAGCGCCGAGAGCGTGGTCTGCGGTCCGGGGAGCGCGTGATGATACCAAGCCGCCGCAGCTTCGGTCGGCAGATAGAGCGGAAACGCCCAATCCCCGCCGCCGATCGCCGTCGGCGCGAAGTTGATGCCCCAATCGAGCGAAAAATCGAGCACCGACGAGAGCAGCACGACGCCGTTGACGCCTATGCCCTGTTTCTGCAGAGAGTTCGCCAGCATCGCCGATCGCGGCGTGCCGTACGATTCACCGAAGAGGAACTTCGGCGAGTTCCAGCGGCCGAACGTGCTGATGTAGCGCGAGATGAACTGCCCAAACGCGCGCACGTCGGGATCGACGCCGAAGAAATCGCTCGGCTTGCCGGCATCCGTAATGCGGCTGAAGCCCGTGTCGGGCGCGTCGACGAAAACCAAATCGGTTCGGTCGAGCAGCGAGTACTGATTCGGCACGAGATTGAACGGCGCGTCGGGTGTTGACGAGGCATCGCCGACTTCGACACGCATCGGACCGAACGACCCCATGCGAAGCCAGATCGTCGAACTGCCGGGACCGCCGTTGTAGAAGAACGTCACCGGACGCGTGCGCGGATCGACGCCGTCGAGCGTAAAGGCGGTGTAGAAAATCCGCGCGGTCGTATCGCCCTTCTCGTTCTCGAGCGGGATGGTCCCGGCGCGCGCCGTGTACGGATACGTTTTGCCGCCGATCGCAAGGACGTGCTGGGTGACGGCATCGGCTGCGATCGGTCCGGGCGTGGGACGCGCCGCCTGTGGCGGCGGCGCGGCCGCAATCAAGAAGACGGCGGCGACGGCGGCGAGCGCGCTACGCATGATTGAGCGCTCCCGCGTACCAGCGTTCGAGATCGTCGTGGAAGCGCCTCAGCGCCGTTGGATCGAGATAGACCATGTGCCCCGATTCGTAGAAGCCGAAAGTAATGTTGCGGCGCACCGACGGCGCCAGGTTCAGGTGGTTGAGCGCGTAAAACGTCGCGAAGAACGGCGTCGCAAAATCGTAGTAGCCGTTCGCCGAGAAGACCTTTAGATTCGGATTGTAGGTCATCGCCTGTGCGAGATCCGGCGCCACGTTGAGCGACTGCGCGTTGGGGCCGTGCTTGAACTCCCACGTCTCGCCGTCGGCGTAGATCAAATCGTAGATGTTGGAACGATAGAGCAGCGGCGTGTTGTACTTGAGCGTTTGGCGCAAGTAGTAGTTGCTCGTCGTCGTAAACGCGGAGTCGATCGCGGCGTCGGTCGCATCCCAATCCGGCGAGACCTCCGGCCGGTCGAGCACCGACGTTTGGAAGCGCGCGTCGATGCGTCCGACGGTAATGCCTCGCTCGCGGAGCAGCTCGTTCTCGAAACGATCGTACGGAATCCGCAGGTTGGAGTTGCGGATGTATTGATCGGAGAGCCCCGTATACTGGTGCAGCTTCGCCACCACGTCGTTGTAGCGATCGGGCGCGAGCATCGCGCCTTGTCCTAGCGCGTCGAGGTACTCGCCGAGCGCAAAACTCTCCGCTTGCGGCAGCACCGACGAGAGTGCTGGCGATCCCGGCAGCGCGCGGTGGTACGACGCCGTCGCGGTCTCGGTCGGCAGATAAAGGACGTACCCCCAATCGCCGCCGCCGACCGGCGCGCCGTCGTTATAGTCGATATCCGAGTTCAAAAACGATGAGAGCAGGACGACGCCATTGAGCGAGATCCCTTCGTTTTGCAGATAGTTCGCCAGGATCGACGAGCGCGTCGTGCCGTAGGACTCACCGAAGAGAAAGCGCGGTGAGTTCCAGCGGTTGAACGTCGTCATGTAACGCTGGATGAACTGCGCGAAGGCGGCGACGTCTTCGTCGACGCCCCAGAAATCTTTGCGCGTGCCGGCGCCGATGATCCGGCCGAATCCGCTCCCCGGCATGTCGATGAAGACGAGATCGGTGCGGTCGAGCAACGTGTAGGGGTTGTCCACCACGCGGTACGGCGGGGGTCCGGCGAGCTTGCCGTTCGGCGTCGCGACGCGCACCGGCCCGAACGACCCCATACGCAGCCACATCGTCGAGCTGCCCGGGCCGCCGTTATAGACGAACGTCACCGGCCGCTGCGATGGATTCGCACCGTCGAGCGTGTAGGCCGTGTAGAAAACCCGCGCCGTCGGCTGATCGTCGGCGTTGCGCAGCGTCAGCGTTCCGGCACGGGCCGTATATGCGAGCGTACGTCCGCCGATCGCGATGGTGTGATGGGTGACGCCGTCGGGCGTGAGTGCGGGAATCGCGGGCGGCTTCGCCGACGCCGGAGCGAACGACGAGCATGCCAAGGCGCCGGCGAGCAGCAATGCGGGGGTGAGTTTCATCCGTAAAGCTCCATTTTAAGCCGGCCGATCGCGCCGGCAATTGACTCCAAGTACGGCAACATCAGGCTCTTGATGCGCGCTAGCCGCTCGCGTCCCTCCTGCGTAATCGCATAGACGCGCCGCGAACGCTTGCTCGGATGCTCCCACGTCGCGGTGACGAAGCCGCGTTCTTCCAAGCGCCGAAGCAGCGGATAGATCTTGTTGGTGTTCACTGCGATCAGGTCGCCGGCGACCTCCTCGATTCGGCGCATCAATCCGTAGCCGTGGTCGGGCTGCCGTTCGATTAAATGCAGGATGAGCGCCGGAAAGACCGTCTTGCTCTTGACGGGCCCGCGGACGACTTCATCGAGGGGTCGCGTCATCGCTTACACCGCGTGCGCCGGCATCTCGCCCGCATACGCGTCTTCGATCTCGCGAGTGTAGCGCGCTTCGATGACGCGACGTTTGACCTTCATTGAGGGTGAGAGCTCGCCGCCCTCGACGCTGAAATCGTCGGGGACGACGATGATGCGGCGAATCTGCTCGTAGGTCGCGAGCCCGCGCGTCTGCTTATGCACTTCGTGGGTGAGGAAGGAGCAGACGTCGTTGCGTTCGGCCAGCTCGGCGTTCGTGGCGTCTTTCGGCAGGCCGGAAAGCTGCGAGCGGACCAACGGCCAGTTCGCGTTCACGACCGCGATGGGGTGCGGACGCCCGTTGCCGATCACCATCGCCTGCGACACGAAGATCGAGCGCTTGATGTTCGCCTCAATGCGCGCTGGCGAAACCCATTTGCCGGTGCCGGTCTTGAAAATTTCGCCTTTTCGATCGGTGATGCGCAGGAATCCCGCGCGGTCGATCTCCGCTACGTCGCCGGTATGCAGCCACCCGTCGACGATCGTGGCCCCCGTCGCTTGCGGCTCCCGGTAATAGCCCTGCATAACGTTACGTCCGCGCACGAGCAGTTCGCCGTCGTCGGCAATGCGCACGTCGACGCCCGAGATCGCACGGCCGACCGCGCCGTATTCGTTGGCGGTGAGGCGGCTGACCGAAACCACCGGCGACGTTTCGGTGAGGCCGTATCCCTGCATGATCGGAATGCCGATCCCGAGGAACGTCATCGCGGTGTCGATATGCAGCGGCGCGCTGCCGCTGGTCAAAAAGCGTACGCGGTCGAGCCCCAACTGCTCGCGAATCTTCGAGAGCACCAGACGGTCGGCGAGCGCGTATTGAAAGCGTAGCCCCGCGCCGGGTTTCGGCCCGAACGTTTGCGCCGCGCCGTAGTGTCGCGCAATCGAAAGCGCCCACGGAACGAGCTTGGCCTTGAGACCGCCGGCGAGGTGCGCCTGCCCGCTCACACCCGTCAGCACACGATCGAAGATGCGCGGCACGGCGGTCATCATCGTGGGGCGCACGTCTCTCAAATCCTTGAGCAACTCGTTAGGATCGTGACAGATCGAATAGCGAACCTTGGCGATGAGATAGATATAGATGAGCGTATGCTCGTAAATGTGCGAATACGGGAGCACGGAGAGCACATCGCTGCCCGGCGACATTCCTTCAAAGCCGCAATCGAGCGAAACTTGGGCATCGAATGCGAGATTGTCGTGCGAGAGCATCACGCCTTTCGGCGAGCCGGTGGTCCCCGACGTATAGATCAGTACGGCGAGATCGTCGGGCACGAGCGTGGCTTCGTACGCACCCGGAAGCTCCGGATGCGCGGCGCGCACATCGGCGCCGCGGGCTTGGAACGCAGCGAGTCCGCCGCTGCCGGTCGCTTCGAAAACGACCGTCTGCGGCATCGCCACGCCCGACTCGCGAACGCGCGCTGCGGTGGCTTCGGTATCGGCAAAGAGCAGCCGCGCTCCGGAGTGTTCGAGGATGTACGCAGTATGGTCGAGCGCTTGCGTGGGATAGATCGGCACGACGACGCATCCGGCAAAGAATGCCGCAAAATCGCAGACGACCCAGTCGATGCAGTTATGCGCTATCAGCGCGACGCGATCGCCGGCTGTCAATCCGGCATCGCGAATCGCGCACGCGACGTTTTCCACGCGCTCGAGGAGGCGCGCGCTCGACGTCGGCGTCCATCGTCCGTCGACGCGCTCGAGAAGTACCTCGTCGCGCGGTTCGGCGAGCGCTCTCCGAATTAGACTCGGGAGCGTCTCTTTCGCCGGAACCTCCGCGAAGCGCACGAGGCTTCAATGCGCTTCGCACGCCAGCCCCCCCTTCGTCGCACTACGGCCGGCGGAGGTAGGGGCGAGCGCGCTCGAGCCGCGATTGCGTCATGCCCGCAACGTCGAGCAGCTCGTCGAGCGTTGCGAAGCTGCCTTCGCGCTCGCGCAGCTCCACGATGCGCTGGGCAATCGCGTGCCCGATTCCCGGCACCGCGGCAAGTTCGTCAGCATTCGATTGGTTGACGTCAACGGAGGCCTCCGGCGGCGGATGCCGTGGCGAGCGATGGCGTCCAAGCCGCTCGCCGGCCCTCCGCAGTGGCGCTTCACCCGCCGCCGGAACGTCGATCTCGTCGCCGTCGGCGACGCGCTGCGCGAGATTCACACCGGCCGTATCGGCTGCGGCGCTCAGCCCACCGGCGAGCACGATTGCCTGGGCGTCGCGATCGCCCGAATGCAGACGATAGAGACCCGGGCGTTTCACGGCGCCGGTGACGTAGACGACGGGATCGCCGTCGTCGCCGAACGCACGTGCCCCGTGCCGGCGATGGAGCGGCTCCGGCAACGACGCGTAGGACGGCTGGGGAAACGGCGTCGCCGCCGACTGAGCGATTGGAGCCCCGGCGGGATGCCAGAGCGCGAATCCGGCGAGCCCGAGCAGCCCCGCCGCAAGTGCAAACCTCGGTATCACGGCGCTCTATCACGCGACGGACCGCAATCGCAAAGGGGAGTGCAACGATCGGCGTGTACGATGGCGGGGATGTACGACGTTGCCGCAGTCGAGCGCAAATGGCAGGCACGCTGGGAGCGCGAGGGACTCTATCGCGCCGCCGATGAGAGCGCGAAGCCGAAGTATTACTCGATGGAGATGTTGCCCTATCCTTCGGGCGATCTCCACATCGGTCACGCGAAAAACTACGCGTTCGGCGACGCGGTCGCGCGTATGATGCGCATGCTGGGGTACGACGTGCTCCATCCGATGGGCTGGGACGCCTTCGGCTTGCCGGCCGAGAATGCGGCGATCGATCGCGGCATCGATCCGGCGGTCTGGACCGTCGAGAACATCCTCAACATGCGCCGCCAGATCAGGCTGATGGGCACGAGTTACGATTGGTCGCGCGAAGTCGCGACGTGCGAGCCGGAGTATTATCGCTGGAATCAGTGGATCTTCACACGCCTGTTCCGCGAAGGCCTCGCATATAAACGCGAAGCGCCGGTGAACTGGTGCCCGCACGATCGCACCGTGCTCGCCAACGAACAGGTGATCGACGGACGCTGCTGGCGATGCGAGCATCTGGTCGAGCGGCGAAATCTCTCGCAGTGGTTTCTGCGCATTACGGACTTTGCCGACCGCCTGCTGCACGACCTCGACCGGCTGACCGGCTGGCCGGAGCGCACACGAACGATGCAGCGCAACTGGATCGGACGCAGCGAAGGTGCGACGGTACGATTCGCCGTCGAAGGACTCGACGCGACGATCGAAGTCTTTACGACGCGGCTCGACACGCTGTACGGCGTGACGTTCTTGGCTTTGGCGCCCGAACATCGCGTGGTCGAATCGCTAAAAGGCATCGTCTCGCAGGAGTCCGCGCACGCCATCGACGCATTTGCCGCAAGCTTGAAGTCGAAGTCGGAACTCGAGCGCACGAGCTTGATGGAAAAGCAGGGCATCTTCACCGGCGCCTACGCGATTGCGCCGCTTTCGCGGGAGCGCGTGCCGATCTGGCTCACCAACTACGTGCTCGCCGAGTACGGAAGCGGCGCCGTGATGGGCGTCCCCGCGCACGACGAGCGCGATTTTGAGTTCGCGCATCACTACGGGCTGCGGGTCGCACAAGTTGTCGCGCCTGCCGACCATCGCGCCACCGAGCCGGTCGAGCTTCCGTTCGTCGACGACGGCCTGCTGATCGCAAGCGACGATTTCAGCGAAATGTCGAGCGCGCGAGCGCGCGACGCGATTGCCGAGCGGCTCGCGGCGATGGGTGCCGGCGCGAAGAGCGTCAACTATAAGCTGCGCGACTGGCTCATCTCGCGGCAGCGCTATTGGGGAACGCCGATTCCGATCGTCCACTGCCCCGCGTGCGGCGAAGTGCCGGTTCCCGACGACCAACTCCCGATTCTCTTGCCGCCGCGCGAGCATTTGACCGGCGAAGGGTCGCTTCTCGCGTCGATTCCGTCGTTCGTCGAAACGACGTGCCCGCAATGTGGCGGACCGGCGAAACGCGAGACCGACACCATGGACACGTTCTTCGAGTCCTCGTGGTACTATTTGCGCTACCTCGACCCGCACAACGATCGCCGGCCGTGGGATCCGGAGCGCGCCGCGCGCTGGATGAACGTCGATCAATATATCGGCGGCGCCGAGCACACCGTTCTGCACCTGCTCTATGCCCGGTTTTTCTATAAGTTCTTCCACGATAATGGGTGGGTGAACGGCAGCGACGAGCCGTTCGAACGGCTTTTTCATCAGGGCTTGCTGCTGCGCGACGGCGACAAGATGTCGAAGTCGCGCGGAAACGTCGTCAGCATCGACGCGACGGCGGAACGCTACGGCGTCGATGCGACGCGGCTCTTCTTGCTCTACGTCACGCCGCCGGAGGAGACGAGCAACTGGACCGACGACGGGATCAGCGGACGCATCCGCCTGTTGCACCGCATCTGGCGCGCCTGCGGACCATTCTTTGGCGCGGACTCAACGACGGGTCATCCTGAGCCCTTCGACTTCGCTGGGGACAAGCTTCGCCGCGAAGCGGCGGAGTCGAAGGACAAGGACGAACAAGCCCTCCTGCGCGCAGTCCACGTCGTCGCGAAGTCGGCGATCGACGAGACCGTGTCGCGGCGCTTCCACTACAATACGACGATCGCCAAGCTCGACGAGCTCGTCAACGCGATGACCGCGGCGCCGCCCGACTCACCGGTCCTTCGCTATGCCGTAAGCGTGCTGCCTATTCTCATCGCACCGTTTGCGCCGCATATCGCCGAGGAGCTGTGGGAGCGTCTCGGCCACGACACCTCCGTGCACCTCGAGCGCTACGTCGAACCCGACCAGAGCGCGCTCGCCGTCGACGAGATCACACTGGTCGTGCAGGTCAACGGCAAAGTACGCGCGCGTATCTCAGCGCCGGCCGGCGTCGCCGAGCATGCCGCCGTCGAACTCGCCATGGCGGATGCCAACGTCCGCGCGCACCTCGACGGCAAGGAGATCCGCAAGCGCATCTTCGTTCCGGACAAACTACTCAATATCGTGGTCGGCTGACCGCCCCGCTACAGGCCCTCGCGAGCGAGCATTTCGCGGTAGATCTCTCGCACGCGCTCGAGCGTGTCGATATCTTCAGGCGGCTTATCGTCGCGGACGCGCACGATGCGCGGGAATCGCAAGCTGAAACCGCTCTCGTGCAAATCGCTCTCCTGAATTATGTCGAACGCGACTTCGAGCACGACCTTCGGTTCGACCGGGATCTCCCACGCGCGTGCCTTATCGCGCCGACGCTCCGCCGGGAGCCGGTGCTCGAGAAACCACGGCGTCAACTCGGCGATCTCGGCGTCGGTCAAGCCCGAGTAGGCCTTCCCGATGGCTTGAAGGCCTCCGCCATCGCCGCGCACGGCAAATGTGTAATCCGAAAGCACTTTGGCGCGCTTACCGTGTCCCCATTCGACCGCAACGACGACCACGTCGAGCGTCGACAGCTCGCGCTTGAGCTTGAGCCACCATTTGCCGCGGCGCCCCGGCAGGTACGGTGCATCGGCGCGCTTGAGCATCAAACCCTCGTTGCCGCGCGCCCGCGCCGCTTCGAAGCTCGCATTTACCTCGGCCGCCGCCAGCTCGCGGGCGCTTTCGAACGGCGCGTGCACCAGCGAAGCGTTCGGAGCGAAGAGATCGGCGAGGCGCTCCCGGCGCCGCACGAGCGGCTCGTCGAGTAAGAGCTCGTCGCCCACAGCGAGCACGTCAAAGACGACGTAGGCAATCGGAACTTCGCGCGCGAGCGCATCGTCGACGATCTTGCGTTGCAGACGTGCTTGAAGCAGCCGAAATGGTAGCACGCGGCCATCGCGCATCGCGACGATCTCGCCGTCGAGGATGACATTGAGGCCAAGCGCGCCGAGCGCGCTCGCGATCTCAGGGTACGACGCGGTGACGTCGTTGAGGCGACGCGAGAAGAGCCGAGCGCTTCCATCGCGCGCGTGCGCCTGCGCACGAATGCCGTCGTATTTGTCTTCAAAATGCCACGTTGCGTCGCCGAGCTCGCGGTAGACGTCACCATAGGCGACGGGCGACGCGAGCATGAAGCCGATCGGCGTTCCGTACGCGACCCGCAACGCGG
>Ga0302325_10003744_pt1 | contig 35566 bp, 32 predicted proteins | sample Palsa_T0_2_FD_201948 | JGI IMG/M metagenome (GOLD analysis project Ga0302325, IMG submission 201948) | Peat permafrost microbial communities from Stordalen Mire near Abisko, Sweden - Palsa_T0_2 | ecosystem: Environmental > Terrestrial > Soil > Palsa > Peat permafrost | place: Sweden: Abisko...
GTATTATATCGCGCCCGACGGCAAGGTCGGCGAGGACGCTTTCGTGGTGATCCGAAACGTCATCGAGCAGATGAAGGTGGTCGCGATCGGGCGTCTGGTGCTGACCAGCCGCGAGCATGTCATCGCGATCGCGCCGCGCGGCAAGGGCCTGATGGGGACGCTGCTGCGCTTCCCCTACGAAGTGCGGGATTCCGGCGAGTTTTTCGACGACATCCCGAATGTCAAACTCACCAAGGATATGATGGATCTGGCGCGGCACATCGTCGAAACGAAAACCGGGCATTTCAAGCCGGAGGCCTTCGAGGACCATTACGAGCACGCACTGAAGGAATTGATCGAGAAAAAAGCCAAGGGCGAGAAGATCGAAGCGCCGAAGGAACAGCCATCCGGCAAGGTCATCAACCTCACGGATGCCTTGCGCCGCTCGGTGCAGGCGGAGAAGCAGACCGCCCGGCCCGCTCGTGCGAAAAAAAATGGCCGCAAGGGCAATGGGCAAAAGGAAATGCTGCTGCCGATCCAGGGGAAAAAGGCCGCCCATGCCGAGACCACGAAGGGAACCCGCGCCAGCGCCAAACACCGGAAGGCGGGCTGAAGCGCGGTATTGCCGGGCCTAAAGCCCTCGCAACCTTATCTTTTTCGCCGCCGCAGTACTGCCGTGTTCGCTAGGCGCCTATGAGAGGATGGGGTCGGGTCTTGACTGCGGCGCTTGTAGCCGAATTTGCGGCGCTGTGCGGGGCTTTCAGCGCCGCCGCGCAGGAACGCCCGCAAACTGCAATTGCGTGCACCGGAGAGACGATTGCGCGCGGTAGCGCCAGCCGCGTCATCGACGGCCGCACCTTCGTGCTCGATGACGGACGCGAGGTCCGCCTCGCCGCGATCGAGGTACCGCCCCTCCCGCTGCCGCAGGAATCCGGCGCGGCGCCAGGCGGCGTGGCGGCAAAGGACGCACTCGTCTCTTTGTTCACGAGAGCCGAGGTGGTGCTCCGGCAGGCGGGAACCGCAAAAAACCGATCGCTATGGACGCGTTGTCGCTTACGCCTTCGCCGCGCGCGACGGTGTAGAGCTTTCGGTGCAGGCGGAGTTGATTTCGGCCGGTGCCGCGCGTGTCGCCGCCCGGGTCCCCAACCGGAACTGTGCCGCGGAACTCTTGATGCGCGAAAACGACGCGCGCCGGGCCAAGCTTGGCCTTTGGGCCAGTCCGTATTATGACTTACTCAACGCCGAGAACCCCGCCGCAGTGCTGGCTGAACAAGGCCATTTTGCGCTGGTCGAGGGCAAGGTGGTTTCGGTACGCGAAAGCGGCGCCACAATTTACGTGAATTTCGGGCGACGGTGGACCGAGGATTTCACCGTTACGATCCTGAAGCGAAATGAGCGTAGCTTCACGGCGGCGGGTCTTGAACCGAAGGCGCTCACCCGCCGACATATTCGGGTGCGCGGATGGATCGAGGAACGCGGCGGGCCTTGGATCGAGGCGGCGCGACCGGAGCAGATAGAGTTCACTGATCGCGATTAATGTCGCGCGTGCATGACGGATGAAGCGGTGACGGATTCGGAACCCAGGCAGACGGCAAGGCTGCGGCTTGCCCGTATGCGCGTCGCTTTGGGCGTCGCCGTCCTCGCGCTTGTGCTCGCGGCCTGCACGGCGTCGCCTCCCGCCGTCGAGCCGCAAGTTTCACTGCGGGCGCCGGCCAAGCCCGCAGAGACGGCGGATATGTCGCCGGCGGCCCTGCGCGAGCACCAGCGCATTCTCACGGCTTATGGCGGCGTTTACAACGATCCCAGGCTGCAAGGCATGATTGAGCAGACGGTCGAGCGCCTGGTTGCGGCGTCCGAGCGGCCGGACCTGCACTACAAGGTCACCATGCTCAATTCGCAATCGATCAACGCTTTTGCGCTGCCGACGGGGCAGCTTTACGTGACGCGCGGGCTGGTTGCGCTCGCCAACGACGAGTCCGAGCTCGCGTCGGTGCTCGCGCACGAAATGGGACACGTCGTTGCCCGCCACGCCGCCATCCGCGAGGAGCAGGCAAAGCAGGCGGCGCTGGTAGGCCGCGTCGTCAGCGACGTCATCAGCGATCCGGAAGTGGGGGCGCTCGCGCTCGCCAAGTCGAAGCTCGCGCTCGCCAGCTTCTCGCGCGCTCAGGAATTCGAAGCGGACGCGATCGGTATCGGTATCGCCTCGCGCGCCGGCTACGATCCCTACGGCGCGGTGCGGTTCCTCACGTCGATGGAACACAATTCCGAGCTCAAGCCGCAGCAGAGCGGCGTCGCCATCGATCCGCGCGCGCCGGATTTCCTGTCGTCGCATCCGGCAACGCCGGAGCGCATCTCCAATGCGGTTGCCAATGCCCGGCAATATAGCGGCCCCTCCACGACCGGCACCATCGCCGGACGCGACAAGGGCGCCTACCTTTCCGGTATCGACGGCATCGTGTTCGGCGAGGATCCGAGCGAAGGCTTCGTCCGCGGCCGCCGCTTTCTGCATCCACGGCTGGGCTTCACCTTCACCGCCCCCGAAAACTTCGCGCTCGACAACACGGCGCAGGCGGTCCTCGGCGTCAAACATGGCGGCGGCCAGGCGCTCCGACTCGATGTCGTGCGGGTGCCCTCCGAGCAGACGCTCGCCGAGTACCTGACCTCCGGCTGGATCGAGAACATCGATCCCCGCACCGTGGAGGACGTCACCGTCAACGGATTCCCGGGCGCCACGGCGGCCGCCAAGGGCGATCAATGGGATTTCCGCCTTTACGCGATACGCTTCGGCAGCGACGTCTACCGTTTCATCTTCGCCACCAAGCATCGCTCGCCCGAGACCGATCGCATCTTCCGCGAGTCGATCGGCACCTTCCGCCGCATGAGCCTCGCCGAGATCGAAGATGCGAAGCCGCTGCGCCTGCAAGTGCTGACGGTCGGGCCCGGCGACACGATCGAGAAGCTGGCAACCCGCATGGCCGTCGCCGACCGCCAGCTCGAGCGCTTCCGGGTGCTCAACGGCCTCGAACCCGGAGACCGCCTGAAGTCGGGCAGCGAAGTCAAGATCGTGGTTGAATAGAGCCTGCCCCCGGAAAGCGCATACCCGGGTACTTGACCCGGAGTGGCAACCGGCTCCAAAAAAGATGATGCTCGACTGACAAATCCGGATCGCCAGCGAAATACAATCCGCCTTGAGGGAGATCTGACGGCGCCTGGCGCCCAATCCCTCGTCTTCTGAAAATCGGCGCACAACAAGGAGGAAATCTGTGGCCTATATATTCAAGGAAACCGAACTGCCGTCGTTGATCTCGGCCGTCCCCGGGCGCGAGCGCATTTTTTTCGTCAATCAGGAACTGGCCAACATCGACGACATGCTGGCCGGGGTCATGCACTACAAAAAGGGCGCGGCCTCTCCCCTGCACCTGCACAAGAATTGCGAACACTTCTATTTCATCATCAGCGGCAACGCGACGGTGGAATCCGATGAAGGCATCCGCCCGGTCGGCCCCGGCGACATGATCTTCATTCCGGCCGAGGAAAAGCACCGTCTGCGCGCCACGGAGCCGCTGTTTTATTTTGAATTTCAGGCGCCGAACCGCTTTAAGACCACGATCCTCGAAGGCAGTGATGCCGACTTGCGCTGGGAGCGCAAGGACGGCCGCGTTTGGGTTCAGACCTGAGCCCGGCACCGGAAAAAAGGAAAACAAAGATGTCGCTTACATTCATCGATACCAACCGCCTGCCGAAGAAGGCTTCGACCGGACACGGCGAAGTCGTCGAGGTCCTCAATAGTGCGTTGTGCGGGGCAAAAAATGTCCACGGCACCGTGCGCTGGCTCAAATCCGGCGAAACGTTCGAGCCGGCGGCGATCGACAAGCATCAGCTCATCTATCTGATGGATGGAACCGGGCGCGTCCGGCTCGAAAGCAAGGACTACGATGTCGAAAAAGGCGCCGGTTTCTATCTCGGCCCCGCCGAGACCGCCGCCATCCGGGCCAGCGGAGCTTCACTCAAGCTTTTTCATCTGATCGTGCCGCATATCCCGAAATAGGCGACGGCCACGTCCCGCGGACGAGCGTCGCGATGCCATCGGAAGCGGCGCTGATGTCTTCGCTTGGGAAAAATGCGGCCACGTAACGGTCCGGACGCAGGAGATAGATACCTGGCGAATGGCCGGCAAGAAGCCGCGCAAGATCGCCGCGAAGATCCCGCGCGGCGACCGCCGGCGGTTCAACCGCCGACGCATCCTCCCGATCCAGCACAGCAATGGTGCGGATCGGAAGCTTGCTCATTTCGCCTGACCGGAAATGTGCGAGCGATTGCGGCGGCGTGCCCGGCGGCGCAATCAGCACGAAGCCGTCGCCCAGCACGTCGTCCAGAAGTTTGAAGCCGGCGCCGGTCATGACCAGCGCCTGCGGAAACAACTTGCCGACCAGCGACGCCTCGGCGGCGGACTTCGATGCAAACAGAAACCCGCGATGGAACCGCGGCTTGGGTTTGTATTTCATTTCGGCGAAATAGGAACGCGCGGCGGGATAGAGGGCAAGCGCCCGGAAGAATGTCTGAGTCACGAGTGCCTGCAGGCGGCCGCGCGGCATCATCACCTGCCCCATGCGGATCGCAAGCTGGATCATCGCGGCGGCATGGTCCTTGCGCTCGGCTTCATAGCTTTCGAGCAGTGCATCGCCGAGTTGACCCGCGGCAACGGCCGCGAGCTTCCACGCCAGATTGTGCGCATCGCGCACGCCGCTGTTCATGCCCTGGCCGGCGAATGGCGGCATGAGGTGTGCGGCGTCGCCGGCAAGGAAGACCCGGCCGGCGCGCCAGCGATCGGCCATGCGGGCATGAAACGTATAGACCACCTTGCGGCGCAGCACCGCCTTGTCGTCAGTCCCGTACAGCTGCAGCAGCGCCCTCACGTTGTCCGGCGTCAGCACGTCGTCGTCCTGTTCGCCGTCGTGCAGCATGAACTCGAATCGCCGCGTGCCGTTTGGGCCGGGCAGCGAGAGACATGGCCGCGCCGGATTGCAATAGACCTTGGTGTCCCGCGTCGGATCGGTGGTCTGTTCGAGATCGACGATGAGCCATCGTTCCCTGAAAGTGGACCCGTGCATTTCAATGCCGAGGCTTTGCCGCACAAAGCTGCGGCTGCCGTCGCAGCCGACAAGGTAATCGCACGATAGAGCGACGATTTCCCCGGCCCTGCGCACACGCGCCGCCACGGCCTTTTGCGATTGCGAGAATTCAACCAGCTCCGCCTCAAACCAGACCGTGGCGTTGCCGTAGCGCGTGAGATTGTCGCGCAGGATCAGCTCGAGAACCGGCTGCCGGAACGCATTGCGGCGCGGATAGCCGTATTCCAGCGTCGTGGGCTTGACCTTGAGGAAGCGCCGACCGCCGGGCGAGAAATACTCCGAGCCGTAGCCGAGCACGATTTTCGGCACCAGTTCGTTGATGACGCCGACCGATTGCATGGTCCGCAGCGACTCGTCGTCAATCGACACCGCCCGCGGCTCCTGCACGGTTTGCGGATTTTGCTCGATGATGAGGACATCGATGCCATATCGGGCAAGAAGACCGGCAAGGGTCAGCCCGGTCGGGCCCGCTCCGGCGATAATGACGGGCCAGTGCTCGCGTGTGGTCATCGCGCCGAGGATAAGTCCAAAGCCCTATGAATCAACAGGAAGCGGAATGTCGGACGGCGGGTCAGGAATTGATCGTGCGCTTGGCGACCGCCAGCGCCGCTTCCTTGACGGCCTCGCTCAGCGTCGGGTGGGCATGGCAGGTACGCGCGATATCCTCCGACGACGCACCGAATTCCATGGCAATCGCCGCTTCCGCGATCATGGCTTCGGCGTCGGGTCCGAGAATGTGCACGCCGAGCACGCGATCGGTCTTGGCGTCAGCCAGGATTTTGACGAAACCGTCGGTCGCGAGGTTGGCGCGGGCGCGCGCGTTCGCGCTGAACGGGAATTTGCCGACCTGGTAGGCGACACCGGCCGCCTTGAGCTCCTCCTCGGTCTTGCCGACCGAGGCGATCTCCGGGGAGGTGTAGACGACGTTCGGGATCACGTCGTAGTTCACATGGCCGGCCTGTCCCGCAATGACTTCCGCCGCCGCGACACCTTCATCCTCGGCCTTGTGCGCCAGCATCGGGCCGGCGATGACGTCGCCGATGGCGTAGATGCCGGCGACATTGGTGCGGAAATGCGGATCGACGATCACGCGGCCGCGGTTGTCCTTTTTCACACCGGCTGTTTCGAGGCCGAGGCCATCGGTGAACGGCACGCGGCCGATCGCCACCAGAACAACATCCGCTTCGATGGTCTCGGCCGCGCCGCCGGCGGCGGGTTCGACTTTCACGTTCAGCGTCTTGCCGGAGGTATCGACGCCGGTGACCTTCGACGAGAGCTTGAACGCAATGCCCTGCTTCTGCAGCAGCCGGTGGAATTGCCTGGCGACCTCGCCGTCGATACCGGGCAGAATGTGATCGAGGAATTCGACGATCGTCACCTGCGCGCCGAGCCGACGCCACACCGAGCCAAGCTCAAGCCCGATAATTCCGGCGCCGACGACGAGCAGCTTTTGCGGCACCTTCGCAAGTTCGAGCGCACCAGTGGAGGACACGATGCGCTTCTCGTCGATGTCGATGCCGTTCAGACGGGCGACGTCCGAGCCGGTGGCGATGACGATGTTCTTTGTTTCGAGCGTCTGCGTCTTGCCGTCGGCGTCCTTCACTTCGATCTTGCCCGGCGCGACGATGCGGCCGGCGCCGCGGAACGCTTCGATCTTGTTCTTCTTGAACAGAAAATCGACGCCCTTGACGTTACTTTCGACGTTCTGCTCCTTGTATTTGAGCAGCACCGGCAGATCGATGCTCGGCTTGGCGACCTTGATCCCCATTTTCGCAAAGCTGTCGCCGGCCTCCTCATAGAGCTCGGAAGCGTGCAGCATCGCCTTCGAGGGGATGCAACCGACGTTGAGGCAGGTGCCGCCGAAGGTGGCATTCTTCTCGATGACGGCGGTTTTCAACCCGAGCTGTGCCGCGCGTATGGCGCAGACATAGCCGCCCGGGCCGGTGCCAATGACAATGAGGTCGTAGGCCATTGACTACAAATCCAGCACGAGCCGGGCCGGCTCTTCCAAAGATTCTTTCACCCGCACCAGGAACGTCACCGCTTCGCGGCCGTCGACGATGCGATGATCGTAGGACAGCGCCAGATACATCATCGGCCTCGCCTCGATCTTGCCGGCGACCACCATCGGCCGCTCCTGGATCTTGTGCATGCCGAGAATGCCGGATTGCGGCGCATTGAGGATCGGCGTCGACATCAGCGAGCCGTAGATGCCGCCGTTGGTGATGCTGAAGGTGCCGCCCTGCAGCTCATCGAGCTTGAGCGCGCCGTCGCGGGCGCGGTGGCCGAAATCGGCGATCGTCTTTTCGATCTCGGCAATCGATTTCGTGTCGCAGTCGCGCACCACCGGGACCACAAGACCGCGTTCGGTGCCGACCGCGATGCCGATGTGATAGTAGTTCTTGTAGACCATGTCGGTGCCGTCGATTTCGGCGTTGACGGCGGGAATTTCCTTGAGGGCCTGAACGCAGGCGCGCACGAAAAAGCCCATGAAGCCGAGCTTCACGCCGTGCTTCTTTTCGAACAGCTCGCGGTACTGGCTGCGCAGCGCCATGACATGCGTCATGTCGACCTCGTTGAAGGTCGTCAGCATGGCGGCGGTGTTTTGCGCATCCTTGAGCCGGCGCGCGATGGTCTGCCGCAGCCGCGTCATGCGCACGCGCTCCTCGCGCGCCACGTCATCGGGCGGTGAGGGCGCGCGAAGGTGAACGGCCGCGGCGGGCGCTGAAACCGGCGTCGGCTGCGCCGCCGCGCGCTCGATGGCCGCCAGCATGTCGCCCTTGGTGACGCGGCCGTCCTTGCCGGTGCCGGGCACCGCGGATGGGTCCGTCCCGGTCTCGGCAGCGATCTTGCGGACCGACGGCGCCAGCGGTGCGTCAGCCGCGGGCGTCGCCGCGGCTGCCGGCTTTGGCGGCACCGGCGGTGCAGCTTGTGGCGCCGCTTCGGCAGGCTTCGCCGCAGACTTCGCGGGCGCCGCACCGGCACCTTCCTTGATCGCGCCAAGAAGCGCGCCAACCGCGACCGTGTCGCCATCCTTGACCGCGACATCGGTGAGCACGCCGGCGGCCGGCGCCGGCACCTCGATCGTGACCTTGTCGGTCTCGAGCTCCACCAGCGGCTCATCGACGGCGACCACGTCGCCCGCCTTCTTGAACCACTTGCCGATCGTCGCTTCGGTCACCGACTCGCCGAGGGTGGGCACGCGAATTTCAGCCATGGCATCCTCTGTTCCCTGTCATGCCCGGCCTGACGCCGGGCATCCCGCTCATTGAGCACCGATTTGCCAACCGGATCGGGATGGCCAGGACGAGCCCGGCCATGACGAACCCCTTAACCCAGCGCCTCGTCCAAAAACGTCTTGAGCTGCGCGAGATGCAACGACATCTGCCCGACCGCCGTCGATGCCGAAGCAGGCCGGCCGGTATAACGCGCGCGGCGGCTCGTGGCGCCGATCTGATTGAGCACCCACTCCAGGAAGATGTCGACGAACACCCACGCACCCTGGTTGCGCGGCTCTTCCTGACACCAGAAGATTTCCGCCGGCTTGAAGCGCGACAGCTCCGTCATCAGCGCCTTGGTCGGGAACGGATAAAGCTGCTCGATACGCAACAGATAAATGTCATCGATTCCGCGCTTCTCGCGCTCGTCATAAAGATCGTAATAGACTTTGCCGGAGCAAAGCACGACGCGACGGATTTTGGCGTCGGCAACGAGCTTGATCTTCTCGTCCGGCAGCATCTGCGCGTCGTCCCAAAGCAGGCGGTGGAACGACGTTCCGGGAGCCATTTCGTCGAGCCGCGACACGGCGCGCTTGTGGCGCAGCAATGACTTCGGCGTCATCAGGATGAGCGGCTTGCGAAAGTCGCGATTGAGCTGCCGGCGCAGGATATGAAAATAGTTTGCCGGCGTGGTGCAGTTGGCGACCTGCATATTGTCCTCGGCGCACATTTGCAGGAAACGCTCGAGCCGCGCGGAAGAGTGCTCCGGCCCCTGCCCTTCGTAGCCGTGCGGCAGCAGGCAGACGAGGCCGGACATGCGCAACCATTTGCGTTCGCCGGACGAGATAAACTGATCGAACACCACCTGGGCGCCGTTGGCGAAATCGCCGAACTGCGCTTCCCACAGGGTGAGCGCGTTCGGCTCGGCGAGCGAATAGCCGTACTCGAAGCCGAGCACCGCCTCTTCCGAGAGCATCGAGTTGATGACCTCGAAACGCGCCTGCCCGCCGCCGAGATGATTGAACGGCGTGTAGCGGTTTTCGGTCTCCTGGTCGGTCAACACGGAATGGCGCTGCGAGAAGGTGCCGCGCTCGCTGTCCTGGCCGGAAAGCCGCACCCGGTGGCCTTCCAGCAGGAGCGAGCAAAATGCCAGTGCTTCGCCGGTCGCCCAATCGATGCCGGTGCCAGTCTCGATTGCTTTGCGCCGGTTGTCCAAAAACCGGTTGAGCGTGCGATGCAAATGGAAGTCCGGCGGCAGCGCCGTGATCTTCCGGCCGACTTCCTTGAGCGTTGCCAGATCGACGCCGGTCTGGCCGCGGCGCGGATCGTCGGCATCGCCCGCCCTTTTGAAGCCGGACCAGCGGCCGTCGAGCCAATCGGCCTTGTTGGCGCGGTAGCTCAATGCAGCTTCAAGCTCGGCATCGAGGCGATCGCGCCAATCGGCCTTCATTTTCTCGACTTCGCCGGAGGTGACGACGCCCTCGCCGACGAGCTTGTCGGCGTAGATTTCAAGCGTGCCCGGGTGCGTCGCGATCGCCTTGTACATCAGCGGCTGGGTGAACGAGGGCTCGTCGCCTTCGTTATGGCCGTGACGTCGGTAACAGAACATGTCGATGACGACCGGCTTCTGAAACTTCTGCCGGAATTCGGTGGCCACCTTGGCGGCGAAGACGACCGCCTCCGGATCGTCGCCATTGACGTGGAAAATCGGCGCCTCGATCATCTTGGCGACGTCCGACGGGTAAGGCGAGGACCGGGAGTAGCGCGGGTTTGTGGTGAAGCCGATCTGATTGTTGACGATGAAATGCACCGAACCTCCGGTGCGATGGCCGCGCAATCCCGAAAGGCCGAGACACTCCGCGATCACGCCCTGTCCGGCAAACGATGCATCGCCGTGGATCAGGAGCGGCATCACCATCGTGCGATCCGCGCGCGTGGCGCCGAGCTGATCCTGCTTGGCGCGTACCTTGCCGAGCACGACGGGATCGACGATTTCCAGATGCGAGGGATTCGCCGTCAACGACAGATGCACCTTGTTTTGATCGAATTCGCGATCCGACGAGGCGCCGAGGTGGTATTTTACGTCGCCCGAGCCCTCGATCTCGTTGGGGGTCGCCGAGCCGCCTTTGAACTCGTGGAAGATGGCGCGGTGCGGCTTGCCCATCACCTGCGACAGCACGTTGAGCCGTCCGCGATGCGCCATGCCGATCACGATGTCGCGGACGCCGAGCGCGCCGCCGCGCTTGATGATCTGTTCCAGCGCCGGAATCATCGATTCGCCGCCGTCGAGACCGAAGCGCTTGGTGCCGGTGAATTTCACGTCGCAGAATTTCTCGAATCCCTCGGCCTCCACGAGCTTGTTCAGGATGGCGCGCTTGCCCTCGCGCGTGAACGTAATCTCCTTGTGGGGTCCCTCGATGCGCTCCTGGATCCAGCCCTTCTGGGCGCCGTCGGAAATGTGCAAAAATTCGACGCCGAGTGTCTGGCAATACGTGCGCCGCAGGATGGCGATGATCTGTCTAATCGTTCCGAACTCAAGTCCCAGAACCTTGTCGAGAAAAATCGGCCGATCGAGATCGGTTTCGTCAAAGCCGTAGGTGCCCGGATTGAGCTCTTCTTCGTCGTTCGGCGGTTGCAGGCCGAGCGGATCGAGGTTGGCGTGGAAATGTCCACGGGCGCGATAGGCGCGAATCAGCATGAGCGCCCGGATCGAGTCGCGGGTCGCCCGCTCGACGTCGGCCGTGGAAAGCTCGACACCTTTGGTCTGCGCCTGCGCTTTCACCTTGGTGCCGAGTGTCTTGCCCACCTCCGCCCAGTTGCCGTCGAGCGCCGACGTCAGTTCAGTCCGCTCGAGCGGCGGCCAACCCGGCTTGCTCCACGACGGGCCGCGCGCGTTCCTGGCGACGTCGGCGGCGTTATCCTTCAGACTCTGAAAGAATGATTGCCATTCGGCGTCTACGGCCTTGGGATCGGCTTCGTAACGCGCGTAGAGGTCTTCGATATACGGGCCGTTGGTGCCGTAGAGAAACGAAGTAAGGGCGAAGGCGGCGTTCGCGTCCTGGCGAGACATGGCAGATCCTGGGCAATTCCCGAGCTTGGGGTGTGAAACGAACCACCGAAAGCAGCGCACTTCAGGGTTGGCGGAAAGTCCGAATCAGCCTGGCCCGGTCAGGCGATCCTTTCTTGTACCCTATTTAATGCGTCGATGCGGCAGGCGAAAGACGCAAGAAATGAATTATGATTTCATCGCTTCCGCGAGTGTCTTGCCCAGCCGTGCCGGTGATGGCGATACCTTGATGCCTGCCGCCTCCATAGCGGCAATCTTGGATACAGCGTCGCCCTTGCCGCCCGCGATAATGGCGCCGGCATGGCCCATGCGCCGCCCGGGCGGCGCGGTGCGGCCGGCGATAAAGCCGACCGTCGGCTTCTTCCGGCCACGCTTGGCTTCGTCGGAGAGGAACTGCGCCGCATCTTCCTCCGACGCGCCGCCGATCTCGCCGATCATGACGATCGCTTCGGTCGCCTTGTCGGCAAGGAACATTTCCAGGATAGCGATGAAATCCGTGCCCTTCACCGGATCGCCGCCGATGCCGACCGCGCTGGTTTGACCGAGTCCCTCCTGGGTCGTTTGAAACACCGCCTCGTAAGTGAGCGTTCCGGAGCGCGAGACGATGCCGACTTTGCCTCGCTTGAAAATGCTGCCGGGCATGATCCCGATCTTGCATTCGCCGGCAGTCATGACGCCCGGGCAGTTGGGTCCGATCAGAAGCGACTTCGAGCCGCTGAGCGAACGCTTCACCTTCACCATGTCGAGCACGGGAATGCCCTCGGTGATGCAGACGATCAGCGGGATTTCGGCATCGATTGCTTCGCAGATCGCATCCGCCGCGCCGGCCGGCGGCACATAGATCACGCTGGCGTCGCAGCCGGTTCTCTCGCGCGCTTCGACGACCGTGTCGAACACCGGCAAATCGAGATGCGTGGCGCCGCCTTTGCCCGGCGACGTGCCGCCGACCATCTTGGTGCCGTAGGCGATCGCCTGCTCGGAATGGAAGCTCCCATTCTTGCCGGTGAATCCCTGGCAGATGACTTTGGTGTTCTTGTCGATGAGGATGGGCATGATTCAGCGGCTCGTATTCGTTTGACGCAGCAATGTGAGATACATGCCAGGAATCTTCATGGGCGTCCCGTCGGCGAGCAACAGCGTGGTGTCGTCGGTATATTTCCAAACGGTCATCCGCTGCGTGCCGTCCGCCGACGCCGTCTGGCGAAGCGGCGGGCCGACGTTGAGCGCATTCATGACCTCTTTTCTCATTTCCTCGCCATCGACATCCTCGGCGCCGACTCCGCATGACGCGATCTCGCCGTTAGAACCGCGCCCTTCGCCGGCGACGAGTTCATGCGAACCGCTGTCGAGAGATACCAGCCACGATTTTGAATGCGAAAATTTCCCCGGCTGCCGCGCTGTCCCCACATCCTTGCGAACGGAAAGGTTCATGGCGGTCGCCCTGGCATCAATCGCGGCAAAGTCAGGCGGTCCCGGCATGCAAAAAGTCCGGAAGGAGGTCACCACATCGGCGCTTCGCTGATCTGCAAAAGCGAAGTCCACCGACATCAGGCAAATCAACAGGGCGAACCGCAGCACCTCAGCCGCCCTTCCTTACCGCCTTGACGATCTTCTGAGCGGCATCGTCGAGGTCGTCGGCGGGTATGACATTGAGGCCGGATTTGCTGATGATCTCCTTGCCGAGCGCGACATTGGTGCCTTCGAGCCGCACCACGAGCGGAACGCGCAAGCCCACCTCTTTCACCGCAGCGACCACGCCCTCGGCGATGACGTCGCAGCGCATGATGCCGCCGAAGATATTGATCAAAATTCCCTTCACATGCGGGTCGGAGGTGATGATCTTGAAGGCGGCGGTCACTTTGTCCTTGGTTGCCCCGCCGCCGACATCGAGAAAATTCGCAGGCGTCTCGCCGTAGAGCTTGATGATGTCCATGGTCGCCATAGCGAGGCCAGCGCCGTTGACCATGCAGCCGATGGTGCCGTCGAGCGCGACATAGTTGAGATCATAATGCGAGGCCTCGATCTCCTTGGCGTCTTCTTCGGTCGGATCGCGTAGCGCCGCGATATCGGGGTGGCGATAGAGCGCGCTGTCGTCGAAGCCCATCTTGGCGTCGAGGCAGATGAGCGTGCCGCCCTTGGTGACGACGAGCGGATTGATCTCGAGGAGACTCATGTCCTTGGCGAGAAACGCCTGGTAGAGCTTCGGCAGAATGCTCTCCGCCTGTTTGGCGACTTCGCGGCTGAACCCGAGCGCGTGGGAAACTTCATGGGCGTGATGCGGCATGAAGCCGGTCGCCGGATCGACCGAGAATGAAAGTATTTTGTCCGGCTGGGTGCGCGCCACTTCTTCGATCTCGGTGCCGCCTTCGGTCGAGGCGACGAAAGCAATGCGCGACGTCTCGCGGTCGACCAGCGCGGAGAGATAATATTCACGGTCGATGTTCGAGCCTTCCTCGACGTAGAGGCGGTGGACCTGTTTGCCGTGAGGCCCGGTCTGGTGCGTCACGAGCGTCGAGCCGAGGAGCCGCTCGGCTTCGCGCTGCACGTCGGCGACCGATTTCACCACCTTGACGCCGCCCGCTTTGCCGCGGCCGCCTGCGTGGATTTGCGCCTTCACCACCCAGACCGGACCGCCGAGCTCGTTGGCGGCTTTCACCGCTTCCTCGACGGTCAGCGCCGGAATGCCGCGCGGCACCGGCACGCCGAATTCGCGCAGCACGGCCTTGGCCTGATATTCGTGGATGTTCATGCGGCTCGCTCAGGGGTCCCGGACGAGGCGCCCGAAACGCGAGAAGATGAGGTTATCAGTACATCATTTGAGGAGACTGGGAGCAATCTTCTTGCAGGCGTCAACCAGACCTTCAACCGCCTGGACCGATTTCTCGAACATGCCGCGTTCGGCGCCATTGAGCTCGATCTCGACCACACGCTCGACCCCCTTGCTGCCGATGACGACGGGCACCCCGACATAGAGATCGCGCACGCCATACTCGCCGTTGAGCCAGGCGGCCGCCGGCAGCACCCGTTTCTTGTCGCGCAGGTAGCTTTCCGCCATGGCAATGGCCGATGTGGCGGGTGCGTAGAAAGCAGATCCGGTCTTGAGCAGGCCGACGATCTCGCCACCGCCGTTACGCGTGCGGTCGACGATCGCATCGAGGCGTGCTGCCGTGGTCCAGCCCATTTTGACGAGATCGGGCAACGGAATGCCGGCGACGGCGGAATAGCGCGTCAGCGGCACCATGGAGTCGCCGTGACCGCCGAGGACGAAGGCGGTGACGTCCTCGACAGAGACATTGAACTCGTCGGCGAGAAAGTAACGAAAGCGCGCCGAGTCGAGCACACCGGCCATGCCGACCACCATCTGCTTCTGCAACCCGCAGCACTTCTGCAATGCCCAGACCATGGCGTCGAGCGGATTGGTGATGCAGATGACGAAGGCGTTGGGCGCGTATTTCTTGATACCAGCGCCGACCTGCTCCATCACCTTGAGGTTGATGCCGAGAAGGTCGTCGCGACTCATGCCGGGCTTGCGCGGCACGCCGGCGGTGACGATGCACACCGCCGCGCCCTCGATCGACTCGTAGGAATTGGTGCCGGTGATGCGGGCGTCGAAGCCGTCGACTGGCGACGCCTGAATGAGATCAAGCGCCTTGCCCTGCGGTATGCCCTCCATAATATCGAAGAGGATGACGTCACCCAGCTCCTTGAGACCGACCAGGTGAGCCAGCGTCCCGCCGATTTGACCTGCACCGATCAATGCAATTTTGTCTCGCGCCATTGCACAAAAATCCTCGATTGGCCAAAGATGCCCGGCTGCCGCGGTCATTAGCCTTTTCGTGAGACGCGTTCAAGTCGGCTAAAAATCGGGTAGTGTCTTGGAGCCACTACCAAAGATCGACGCCAATCGCGCTCTTGCCGGAACGCGTTCGACCTCGCAAACATTGCGACCCCGGGGCCGAACGGCAGTTTGCCGCGACGAAAGACCCTTCCATGGCGAGCAAACGTTGGTCCGCCCAGGCGCTGTTTCGGATGCTCGAGCCAGGGCTGGTCACCGGCGCAGCCGACGACGACCCGAGCGGTATCGCGACCTATTCCCAGGGCGGCGCCCAGTTCGGTTACTCGCTCGGCTGGACGATGTTTCTCACCACGCCCTTCATGATCGCGATTCAGATGGTGAGCGCGCGCATCGGCGCAGTCACCGGGCAGGGACTTGCCGCCAATCTGGGGAAAGCGATGCCGACGACACCACTATATGGCATCGTCGGGCTGCTGCTCATGGCCAATATGCTCAACATCGCTGCCGATATCGCGGCGATGGGAGAAGCGTTGCGGCTCGTCATCGGCGGCCCTGGCCTTGCCTACGTCACGGCCTTCGGGATCGGATGCCTCGTCGCCGAGATTTTTATCCCGTATCGCCGCTACGCGCGGTACCTCAAGGGGCTCACACTTGTATTGTTCGTCTATGTTGCGGCGGCATTCAGCGTCCGAATTCCCTGGGGCGAGGTGTTTGAAGCGACGTTCTTGCCGCGCCTGTCGTTGGATCGCGATTTCACCCTCATGCTGGTGGCGATATTCGGCACCACGATCAGCCCGTACATGTTCTTCTGGCAGGCGTCGCTTGAAGTGGAGGATCGTAGGCTGCGCAGCAGAAGTGCGGCGCCCTCTGTTGCCAAACGATTGGCGCAACGGGACTCCTTTCGCATCGGACTCGACACCACCACTGGCATGCTGCTGTCGAACGTGATCGGTTTCTTCATCATTGTAACGACGGCGGCTACGCTCCGCGCCCATGGCAAGACGCATATCGGCACGGCCGCGGAAGCCGCCGAAGCGTTGCGGCTGCTCGCCGGCCCGCTGACATTTCTTCTGTTCTCCGCCGGGATCATCGGTACCGGACTGCTCGCCGTGCCGGTGCTCGCAGGTTCGGCTGCTTACGCCGTAGCGGAAACCGCGGGCTGGGAAGGCAGCCTTGAAATGCCGGCACGCAACGCGCCGGGATTCTATCTCATCGTCGCCGCCACAATGATCGCTGGACTAACCGGGGCGCTTACTCCACTCGATCCGATACGAATGTTGTTTTGGAGCGCGGTTTTCAACGGCATCGTCGCCGTACCGCTGATGATCGCCATGATGTTCGTCGTCACTAACCGCAAGATCATGGGCAAGTTCACCGCTTCACCAGCGCTGACGATCGTCGGTTTCATGCGCCGCAGCGCTCATGGCCGTCGTTGTCGCGTTGATGTTTTTGACCAGCACCGGAGCTGATCACGTCTCGACGATGCCGCTGGACGAGCCGGAAAGCAGCGAATGGGCGGCGCCGTGCGGCCGCGCCAGATACGCCTGCGAGCGCATTTCGATCAGGCGCGAAGCAGTGCGTCTGAATTCCTGCGCTTCGAAGCCCCCGTCGCCGCGATAAAGGCCGTCAGGCTCCGCTTCGGCGGAAGCGATGAGCTTGACGTTGATGTCGTAGAACGTGTCGATGAGGATAATGAAGCGCTTTGCGGCATTGCGCGTCTCGAAGCTCATCACCGGAACGTGGTCGATAATGACCGTGTGATATTCGCGCGCGATCCGCAGATAGTCGGCGGCGGCAAGCGGCTGCTCACAGAGGTCGTGGAAAGCAAAGCGCGCCACGCCCATGGCGGCGCGCGGGACGTGGACGGCGCGTCCCTTGAGCGGAAGCTCCTGCGTCTCGCCGTCGTGCCCGGAAGCGAGCTGCCGCCAGGCGTCGTCGAGCGCTGCATCGGCCGTCGCGTCCGCCGGCACGTACCATACCCGCATGCCCGCAAGCTTCTCGAGCCGGAAGTCGGTGCGCGATTTGAGCTGCACCACGTCCATGTGCTGCTCTATCATTTGGATGAACGGCACGAACAAGGCGCGGTTCAAGCCTTCTTTGTAAAGCTCCCCGGGCGGCACGTTCGAGGTGGCGACGACCACGACGCCGCGCTCGAAGAGTTGCTCAAAAAGCCGGCCGAGGATCATGGCGTCGGCGATATCGGTGACGTGAAATTCGTCGAAGCAGAGGAGCCAGGCCTCCTTGGCAAGCTCAATCGCGGCAAGTTCGATCGGATCCTCGTTGGCGTGCTCGCCGGCTTTCATCTTCTGCCGGAGCGCGTGAACGCGCTCGTGCACGTCGATCATGAATTCGTGGAAATGCGCGCGCCGTTTTCTTTGCACCGGGCTGGCGTCGTAGAACAAATCCATCAACATCGTTTTGCCGCGCCCAACGTCGCCGTAAATGTAAAGGCCTTTGAGTCGCGTTGCCCTTTTTTCGCGAGACGCAAACAGCCAACCGAGCGATGACGATTTTCGCGCCAGGCGATGCTCGACGATCCGCTGTTCAAGCTGCGCCAGCATACCGACCACGGTGAGCTGCGCATCGTCGCGTTCGATTCTGCCGCCGTCGACACCGGCCGCGTATCTCGCTGTGCTCGAGCTCGCCATAATTCTGTTAACCGGTGTGGGCGAAACGTGGCGGGAACGGTGAACGCATGGCGGCGTTGCACGTCGCGTGCCATACGACGCCGCTAAAACCGTCGTTAAACGGTCACGAACTCAAATAGTAGCCATGCGTATACGGAATGCGGGCATGTTGCTCAATGCTTCGCCTTGCCAAACTTTGGCGACACACAACATGATAGTTTGATTCGAGACGCACGCATGAAGACGTTCGTCGCGGTGCCATGCTTGAGCGGAGGACGCGAGTCAGGAGGGCCTTTTTGACCACAGTGTCAGGAGACCCTTGGAATGCAGGATGTTCTTCCCGAAGGCGGCGTAATCCGCAAATTATGGGTCGGCGAGGCCGATAAATATCGCGACCATGTGCTGCGGCTTGACTCCGCCAGCCGGCACAGCCGGTTCGGCGGCGGCGTATCCGACGAATTCATCCGAAACTACGTGGATCTTTCCATTTCGCTCGACACCGTCGTGCACGGGTTTTTTGTCGACGGCGTGATGCGCGGGGCCGCGGAACTGCGGCATCTCGGCACTCGACTTCCGCGCCAGGGCGAGGCCGCGATCAGCGTGGAGAAGCCATGGCAGAGCCACGGCGTCGGCTCGGCGCTGCTGCGCCGAACGCTACTCACCGCCCGCAACCGCGGCTTCCAGCTCTTGCATATGGCCTGTCTCGCCGACAATCGGCGGATGCAGCAGCTCGCCCGCAAGTTTGACGCCGAACTCTCATTCGATTTTGGCAGCGTCGTCGGCGAAGTCGAGTCCTCGCGCCCAAACCCGTTGTCGTTGATGCAGGAGCTCATGGCCGATGGCCACGGCTTCGCGACAGCGATGCTCGATCTGCAAACGCGGATGCTTAGAGTCTGATTCCGCCGGCGTCAGCTACCTTGCGCCAGCCGAAGCGGCGTCGGCGTCGCCAGCGGATAATCCGCTTCGACGACGTAAGGACCGCCGCCGACCGAGGCGCGGGACGAGAACAGCACGAAACGGGAGACCTCGAACGCGGCGGAGCGATAGTGCCCGCGCGCGCTCAGATAGTCGGCCACCTGCCAGCTTGACGATTCGCGCAGCCGCGCCAGCGTGACGTGCGGCGTGTATTTGCGCCCGTCGGGCTCAAGTCCAAGCCGTTGCAACAACCGCTCCTGTTCCGCTTGCAACTCCAGCAGCGGCGCGATGGCGGTAGCCGTCGCGACCAGGGCCCGCGGCTTGCGGCCACCGAACGATGTGAGCCCGTCCAGGCGCAACTCGAAGGACCGTCGCTGCACGCGCCCGAGCAGCCCGGCAATATCGCGCGCAAGCGCGTCGTCGATATCGCCGATGAAGCGCAGCGTGAGGTGATAGTTCTCGGGATCGATCCAGCGGGCCCCGGGCAGGCCACCGCGCATGATGGCCAGCGACTCGGCAATGTGCCGCGGTATTTCAAGAGCTGTGAACAAACGGGGCATGACACCTGCGGCCCATGCTCGGCGAATCGCAGCGCATATAGCATGCGGGGATCGCACGCTGCATGCAACCCTTACGATGGATGCTGCATATGGGATCGTGCGATGAGTTCCTCCACAGTCGGCAATATGCGTGCGACAATCACGTCCACTCCCGCCGCGGTTGGGTGCAGGCCGTCGTGCTGCATGAGGCCGAGGTCGGCAGCGACGCCGTCGAGGAAGAACGGATAGAGCAGCGCGCCATATTTGGCCGCGAGCTCCGGATAGATGCTTTCGAAGGCCCCGCCGTATTCGGCCCCGAGATTGGGCGCCGCGCGCATGCCGCAAAGAAGAACGGCGACGTGACGATCCGCGAGGCGTTGCAGGATCGTTTCAAGCGCGATGCGCGTCACCTGCGGCTTGATCCCGCGCAGCATGTCATTGGCGCCCAGTTCGACGATCACCGCGTCGGTTCCTTCCGGCACCGACCAATCCAGGCGCGCCAGCCCGCCGGAAGCGGTGTCGCCGGAAACGCCGGCATTCGCAATCTCGGCAGCAACACCTTTCGCGGCGAGCGCTGCCTGCAACCGCGCCACGAAGCCGTCCTTTTCGGGCAAGCCCAGACCCGCCGTAAGGGAATCACCGAGCGCCACGATCCTGACCGGCGCCTCGGCTTTCGCAAACGGAACGGCCGCTGCGGCGATCAGCGCGACGCTACATACCGCCGCACCCAGGATTTGGCGCAGACTTCTCCCGCCCCCATATGATCGGGCACGCGCCGATGGCGAGGGGCACTGGTCAGCCAGAAATATGAATGACACGTCGGGGCATCCTTTCGCCGGCAGCGTTATCGCGTTGCGCGGGGTCAACCTGTCGCTCGGCAGCGGTGCCGCGCGTGTTCATATCCTCAGAGACATCGGCCTGAATATAGGACGCGGCGAAGCCGTGGGCCTACTTGGACCGTCCGGTTCGGGGAAGTCTACCCTCCTCATGGTCATGACCGGGCTGGAACGCGCCGACAGCGGCTCGGTGATGGTGGCCGGCAAGGACCTGAACAAGCTCGACGAGGACGAGCTGGCGCGCTTCCGCGGCAGAAATATCGGCATCGTATTTCAGGCCTTCCACCTGATCCCGACCATGACGGCGCTGGAAAACGTCGCCGTGCCGCTCGAACTCGCAGGCGCGAGCGGCGCGTTCGCCCGCGCTGAGCGGGAGCTGGCCGCGGTCGGGCTTGGCAATCGGATGAGCCACTATCCGCCCGAGCTGTCAGGCGGCGAACAACAGCGCGTGGCGCTTGCCCGCGCTGTTGCGCCAAATCCCGCGATCGTCGTTGCCGATGAACCGACCGGCAATCTCGACGAAACAACCGGACGCGAGATCATCGAGCTTTTGTTTCGCGGCCATCGTGAACTCGGCACCACGCTCGTGCTGGTGACTCACGACGCGGCGCTCGCGGCGCGCTGCGATCGGGTGGTGCACATGCATTCGGGACGGATCGAAGAGCCGTCGCGGCAGATGGCGAAGCAGGTATGACGCCGGTGGCGCTGCGGTTTGCCTGGCGCGATTTGCGCGGCGGATTGCGCGGCTTCCGGGTTTTCGTCGCCTGCATCGCGCTCGGCGTCATGGCGATCGCCGGGGTCGGCTCGGTGGCGCAAAGCCTCGCCGAGGGTCTGTCGCGCGCCGGCGGTGTGATCCTCGGCGGCGATCTCGCCTTCTCGCTGGTCCAGCGCGAAGCGACCGAGAGCGAGCGCGCCTTCCTCGGCGCGCAAGGCGCCGTCGCAACTGTCGCCACGCTTCCGACCATGGCGCGCGCCGGCGACGGACGAACGACGCTGGTCGAGGTCAAAGCGGTCGACGACGCCTATCCTTTGGCGGGAGTTGTCGAGACCGATCCTGATATGCCGCTTCCGGCCTTGTTCGCGTTGCAGGGCAGCGTGTTCGGCGCCGCCGCCGACCCAACGCTACTGGCGCGGCTCGATCTCAAGCCCGGCGACCGGATCAGCATCGGCAACGCAACGATCGAATTGCGCGCGGCGCTCAGGACCGAGCCGGACAAGCTCGCCGGCGGCATCGGTTTCGGACCGCGCGTGCTCATGAGCGAGGCGGCCCTGCGTGCGAGCGGACTCCTGCAGCCCGGCAGCCTGGTGCGCTGGCAATACCGGCTGCGCCTGCCGGCGACTGCGTCGAGCGCCAGCGCGCTTGCTTCCGTCGAGCAGCAGGCTCGCGCGCAATTCCCGAGCGCCGGTTGGGACATCCGCACCCGCGACAAGGCTTCGCCGCAACTCGAACGCAACGTCGAGCGTTTCAGCCAATTCCTCACGCTTGTTGCTTTGACCGCGCTTCTGGTCGGGGGCGTCGGTGTTGCCAATGCAGTCGCAAGCCATCTGGCGCGCAAACGCGACGCGATCGCGACGATGAAAGCGCTCGGCGCCACTGGCGGCGACGTATTCGCGGTCTATTGTTCGCAGATTGTGCTCGTCGCGCTGGTCGCGACCGTCATCGGCGCGGCTTTGGGCGCGGCATTGCCGTTCCTGATCGTCTGGGCATTCGGCACCATCATTCCGCTTCCAGTTGCGCCTTCGCTGCATCCCGCGGTGCTCACGCTGTCGATCACGTATGGCCTGTTGACGGCGCTGGCCTTTGCGTTGTGGCCGCTCGGCCGGGCCCACGACATTTCGGTATCCATGCTGTTTCGCGACCAGGTCGCCGCCAAGCACAATTGGCCGCGACGCCGCTACGTCGTCGCCACGGCGTTGATCGTGACCGCGCTTGCGGCGTTGGCGGCGCTGTCCGCATACGACCGCCGGCTTGCGGCGGTTTTCATCGTCTCGGCCGCCGTCATTTTCGCCGCGCTGCGGCTGGTCGCGATGCTGACGATGGCGCTCGCGCGCCGCTTACCGCGGTCGCGCTCGACGCTCGTGCGCCTTGCCATCACCAACATCTACCGGCCGGGCGCGTTGACGCCGAGCGTCGTCCTGTCGCTCGGCCTCGGTCTTTCGTTGCTTGTGACCGTGGTCGAAATCGACGGCAATCTGCATCGCCAGTTCGCAGCCGCCCTGCCGGAAAAGGCGCCGTCATTTTTCTTCCTCGACATTCCGTCCGCGGACGCCGGCGGCTTCGACGCTTTTGTGCGCGAGCACGCGCCGCACTCGACGCTCGAGCGCGTGCCGATGCTGCGCGGCCGCATCATCGCCGCCGACGGCGTCAAGGCGGAAAATCTCAAGCCCGGTGAGAATTCCGCCTGGGTGCTGCGAGGCGACCGCGGCATCACCTACGCGGCCACGCTTCCGGCCGGCTCGCGGCTCGTCGCCGGCGAATGGTGGGCCGCCGATTATTCCGGAGAGCCGCTGGTTTCGCTCGAAGAGCGAACGGCGGAGGATCTCAAGCTCAAGCTCGGCGACACCATCGCCGTCAACGTGCTCGGCCGCAATGTAACCGCCCGGGTCGCCAATCTGCGCGCCGTCGACTGGCAAAGCCTTGGCATCAATTTCGTGCTGGTTTTCTCGCCCGGCACGTTCGGCGGTGCGCCGCATACCGATATCGCGACATTGACCTTTCCCGACGGGGGCACGGCCGCGGAGGAAACAGCGCTGATCAAGGCGCTGGCGGACGCTTTCCCCACCGTTTCCGCCGTCCGTGTCAAAGAAGCCCTGGATGCCATCGACCACATCGTCGGCAATCTGGTGCTGGCGTTGCGCGGCGCCAGTCTGGTGACTCTGATCGCCGCGGCATTGGTGCTGGGCGGCGCGCTCGCCGCAGGGCAGCGTTTCCGCATCTACGACGCCGTCGTTCTGAAGACCCTGGGGGCGACCCGTTTCAGCCTCCTTGCATCCTACGCGCTCGAATACGCCCTGATCGGTCTCGCCGCGGTTGTGTTCGGCGTAGCGGCCGGCTCGGTCGCCGCCGATCTTGTCGTCACGCGCGTGATGGAGTTTTCTTTTGTGTGGGTGGCGCTTCCCGCGGCCGGCACTGCGCTCCTCGCGCTCCTCGTCACGGTCCTGCTCGGGCTTGCCGGAACATTCACCGCGCTTGGCCACAAGCCCGCGGAGGTGCTCAGGAATCTGTAGTCTGGAGCGATTGTGACTGAACGGTAACCTGTCGCAAATATCGCCCCTCCTCCATCTGGCGCGTGTCCGGCTTTCGCACTAGATTCGTGGCACATCGGCGTCCGGGGCTCCCGGACGCGAAGCCCGGCTATAGCCGGGATAACTCAGGGGTAATTTCCATGTCGGACTTCGACCGGAATATCGCGGCCGCCCGGACCGGCTATCGCACCGACCAGGTGGCGATCGACGCCGGCCTGCGCGCGTACATGATCCGCGTCTACAACTACATGGCCTCCGGCGTGGCGCTGACCGGACTGGTCGCCTGGTTCGCCTATCAGGCTGCGGGCGGCAGTGCGATTGCCATTTCCGGCCACTCGATCACGGGATTGACGGGTTTCGGCCAGGCGATCTTCAGCGGCCCGCTGATGTGGGTCCTGATCCTGGCGCCGCTGGGTCTGGTGATGCTTCTCAGCTTCGGCATCAACCGGCTCTCGGCGAGCACCGCGCTTACGGTGTTCTTCGTCTATGCCGGTTTGCTCGGGCTCTCGCTGGCGTCGATTTTCCTGGTCTATACCGGGGCGTCGATCACGCGGGTGTTCTTCATTTCGGCGGCGACGTTCGGCGCCATGAGCCTGTACGGCTACACGACCAAGCGCGATCTGACTGCCGTCGGCTCATTCATGTTCATGGGCCTGATCGGCATCGTCATTGCGAGCGTGGTCAACATCTTCCTGCAGTCGAGCGGTCTCTATTGGGTAATCTCGGTTCTCGGCGTGCTCGTCTTCGTCGGCCTCACTGCCTACGACACGCAGAACATCAACGAGATGTACGACGTCAACGATGACGGCACCATCGCCGGCCGCAAGGCGGTGATGGGTGCGCTTCGGCTCTATCTCGACTTTATCAACCTGTTCCTGATGCTGCTTCGCATCTTCGGCGACCGACGCTAAGCAACAGGCATAGCGACACTGCGACGCCCCGGCCATGCCCCGGGGCGTTTTGTTTTGGCGTCAGTCGATGCCCTCACGCGAAGCGCGCAGCCAGAGCAGCGCGGCAAACGATGCGAGACACAAGGCTACGGACACAACGATGACCGAAGGTCCCATGGTGTCGAGCATGAGGCCGAACAACAGCGGTGCGAGCGCCTGCGCCGCGCGCGCCGGCGCGCCGAGCAACCCGGTGCGCTCGCCATAGCCGTGCGGGCCGAAGACCGCGAGCGGCACGGTGCCACGCGCAATCGTCAGGAGGCCGTTGCCAGCGCCGTAGAAGATGGCGAACACCACCGCCGCCGAAGGCCCGACAATGGCGAAAATGGCGGCCCCGACGGGATGCAACAGCGTCGCCACACGCGCCGAAATCAGCGGGTGGCTTCGGCGCAGAAGAAAGAACTCGACCAACCGCGCCGCCACCTGCGCCGGTCCGACGAGCGACGCGGCCGCGATCGCCTGTAGCGGCGTGACGCCGCAGCGTTCGAGCAATCCCGGCAGGTGCGCCGCCATCGACCCGGTGACGAACCAGGCGGCCGCGAACACAAAGGCGAGAAGGAACATTTCCTTGTAGGGCTTCCAGCCGATCGCGTGTTCGGCGGTGTGGGAGAGATGCGCAGGCCGGGACGGAACCGGCAGCATCAAATTGAGCGGCAAGGCGATGGCGAGATTGAGCGCCGCCCAGACCAGCAATGTTTCGCGCCAGCCCAATGCGTCGTTCAGAAACGTCGACAACGGCCAGCTCACGGTCGAGGCAAAGCCGGCGATCAAGGTGATGCCGGTGATCGGCCCACGCGCGTCGCGGCCATAAAGCGCGGTGAGCGCCGCAAAGCCTGCGTCGTAAAGCCCAAGCGTCATTCCAATACCGAGAATCGCCCAGGCGGCGAAAAGCACGACGGCGCCATTCGCCGCCGCAAGCGCGATGAGGCCGGCAGCCAGCACGACGTTCGACAACGCCAACACGCCTCGCCCGCCGCGACGATCGATGACGCGCCCGACCGCCGGGCCGGCAAATGCCGCTATCAGCAAAGCGCCCGACAAGGCCGCGAAAATCCATGAGCGCGGAACGCCGATGCCGGCGCCGATGGGATCGGCAAGGATCGCCGGCAAGTAGTAGCTCGACGCCCACGCAAGCGTCTGCGACGTCCCGAGCGCACCGACGACGAAGCGGCGCGATCCGGCGAAATCTGTTTTCCGTTGCTTATCAGCCAAGCCGATTCGTTATTTCATGCGTGGCCGCTCGAGCGGCGGCGTACTGACGCAACGTCCACAGCGGCGGCCGCCGCACGCCGCCTCGGAATCTCAGCCCGGAACCAGGCGGAGCGCGCGGTCGAGGGCACCAAGCACGCGGTCAAGCTCCTGCCCGCGGCGCAGGATATGGCCGGTTGCCGAGATCACGCTGTAGGCGCCCTGCCGGCGACCAAGGCGCGGGTTCTTCTCGATCCGGTAAATGGGAAATTCACTGGCGCGGCGGAAAACCGAAAACACCGCGCGATCCTTGAGGAAATCGATGGCGTAGTCGCGCCATTCGCCGGCGGCTACCTTGCGGCCATAGAGACTGAGAATACGGTCAAGCTCGCGCCGGCTGAAAGTGACTTTGCTTGCGGGGACGGGCGCGCGCAACTCGCCCCCGCGCCACGCGCTCGGTTCGATTTCGCTGAATTCCATGCGGCGCCTCCCTTGTCATCGAAGTTTCACGGCCGGTTCATGATCGCGCCGGACGGAAGCGTCGGCAAGGGCTTTGCCGCGGTCAGTTGAAGGCCAGGAATGCGCGGCGGGCGGTCGCTGTTTTCGATCGGATTCGTCCAGGTGCGGCATTTTCGACCGCCGGAATCACGGATTCGTTAGGCCAATCATAAAGCGGCCCCATTTCGGTCAATCACGCGCCAAGCTGGACTGCGAGATATGGATCGTTGCCTCAAGGCCCGGTCCGGATTGCATTCCGGATTCCTCAGCCCCCCAGCCCCCCGGGGTGCGGACGGACCGGGCCAGAGTTTTCGAAGGTTCAATCCCTCAAGTTGAGTTTAGTCGAGGCCGGCAAGTAGCCGGCCTTTTTTCTTGAACAGACAGGCCACGGGACGGACAGCTTACGGCCGTCCGTTACCTGTCCTCTGTCGCCGGCTTTCTGATTTCTGTGGTTTGTCGTCCGACCGGCGCCAGGGCGGCGCCGAGGACCGTGCCCGGTTTATCATGCGTGCCTTGCTGCACCATGACGGCGACGGCATCGATGTCGTCGGCGACGATGTCAGAGATCGGCACGTTCCATGCCGATTCCGTGCCGGTAAAGTCCCCAAGTTTCAGCCAGCGCCGCACGACGTTGTGGTAGGTGACCGTGCGCCCGTGATTTTCGCCCCGGCCGATTTGGATCGGCACCGATCGCGCCAGCGGACAGAGCCAGACTTCGCCGCCGATATGTTCCTTCCCGGCGGCGATCTTCACGTTCAAATGGCTGCCACCGACGGACATCAGCACCGGCACGGACATGATCGCCGTATTGCGATCGGTCAGCGTAATGGCGTGTTCTATCGCGGAGCGGTCACTGCCGAGAACGTGCGTCGCGCCGTTGACGACAATTTGCGGCGTGTAGACCTCCCGATCGCCGCGCACGCGCGCATAGGCGCGCTGCCGCGCCGAATGCCCGGGACTGGCGAGCGTATCCTTCCAGCCGAGATAGTCCCAATAATCGATCGGCACGCTGACGGCGACGAGCGAAGGGTCACTCGCCAGTTCGCCGAGCAGCTTGTCGGCGTCAGGACAGGACGAGCAGCCTTGACTGGTGAACAATTCGAGCAGCGCGCGCGGCTCACTCGCGCTCGCGAGCGCGTAACTCGCAACGAGTATACCGGCAATGAGAGGTGCCGACGCGAGGCGGCAACGCAGCATTCCGACCTCCACCCCGCTGGCCCCTCAGTCAGGATTCTGGTGATGGCGCATTGATATCGGGCTCGCCAGTCACCCGCCACTCAATTCGCGGTGAGGCGGTCTCAGTCGGTTAGGCGGCGAGATGGCGAAGGACATACTGCAATATCCCGCCATTCCTGAAGTAATCGAGCTCGTCCACAGTATCGATGCGGCAGATCAGCGGAACGCGCTTAAGTCCGCCGTCGGCGGCGACGATCTCGGCAATGAGCCGCTGGTGCGGCTTGAGATCGGTGTGCAGCCCGCGGATGGTCACCTGCTCGTCGCCCTTTAAGCCGAGCGTCTGCCAGGTCGTTCCCTCTTCAAACACCAGCGGCACCACGCCCATGCCCACCAGATTGGAGCGATGGATGCGTTCGAAAGACTGCGCGACGACCGCGCGCACGCCCAGCAGGATCGTGCCTTTGGCCGCCCAATCGCGCGACGAGCCGGTGCCGTATTCCTTGCCGGCAAACACCACAAGCGGCACGTGCTCGCTCTTGTAGCGCATAGCCGCATCGTAGATCGTCATGCGCTCGCGCGAGGGGTAGTGGATCGTGAAGCCGCCCTCGACGCCGGGAACCATCTGGTTCTTGAGGCGGATGTTGGCAAATGTGCCGCGCATCATCACCTCGTGATTGCCGCGCCGCGTGCCGTACTGGTTGAAATCGAGCGGCTTGACCTTGTGATCGACGAGGTATTTTCCCGCGGGCGAATCGACCTTGATCGATCCAGCCGGCGAGATGTGGTCGGTGGTAATGGAGTCGAGGAACAGCCCGAGCACGCGAGCATCAATGACGTCCGTCGGCGCTTCGGGCCGGCGCGACATGCCGGAGAAATAGGGCGGATTCTGCACGTAGGTCGATTTGTTGTCCCACGGGAATGTCAGCGCGCCCTTGACGCTGATCTTGCGCCAGTTCGCGTCGCCCTTGAACACGTCGCCGTATTTGCGCGTGAACATCCGCTTGTTGATGTTCTTGCGGATAACCTGGTCGATCTCACGGCTCGACGGCCAGATGTCGCGCAGATAGACCTTGCGGCCCTTCTGGTCGGTGCCGAGCGGCGATTTGGCGACATCGATCTGCATCGAGCCCGCGATCGCGTAGGCGACGACAAGCGGTGGCGAGGCGAGATAATTGGCGCGGACATCGGCGTTGACGCGGCCCTCGAAGTTGCGGTTGCCCGAGAGCACCGCCGCTGCGACCAGATCGTTGTCGTTGATGGCCTTGGAAATCTCCGCCGGCAGCGGGCCCGAATTACCGATGCAGGTGGTACAACCGAAGCCGACGAGATTGAACCCGAGCTTATCGAGATCCTTCTGCAAACCAGATTTGCTCAGATATTCGCCGACCACCTGCGAGCCCGGCGCGAGCGAAGTCTTGACCCACGGCTTGACGGTCAGACCCTTCGCCACCGCCTTGCGGGCGACGAGCCCCGCCGCGATCATCACGCTCGGATTCGATGTGTTGGTGCATGACGTGATCGCCGCGATCACGACATCGCCGTGCCCCAGCGTGTGCTTGCGGTCCTCGACCGGAACGCGCTTGTCCATTTCGGCGCCCTTGCCGAATTCCTTGTCCAGCGACTGGGCAAAGCCGCTCTTGACCTCCTTGAGCGCCACCCGGTCCTGCGGCCGCTTCGGGCCGGCGAGCGACGGCTCGACCGACGACAGTTCGAGCTTGAGCACCTCGGTAAAGACCGGGTCGGCGGTCGTTTTGGTGTGATACATGCCTTGCGCCTTGGCATAGGCAAGCACGAGCGCGACGCGGTCCGGCGAGCGGCCGGTTTCGCGCAGATAACGAATGGTGTCGTCATCGACCGGAAAAAAGCCGCAGGTGGCGCCGTATTCCGGCGACATGTTGCCGAGCGTGGCGCGGTCCGCGATCGTCAGGCTGGCGATGCCGGGCCCGAAATATTCGACGAATTTTCCGACCACGCCGCGCTTGCGCAGCATCTGCGTGACGGTAAGAACGAGATCGGTAGCGGTCACGCCTTCCTCGAGCTTGCCGTTGAAGCGCACCCCGATCACTTCCGGCAGCAGCATCGAATAGGGCTGCCCGAGCATGGCGGCCTCAGCCTCGATGCCGCCGACGCCCCAGCCGAGGACGGAGAGCCCGTTCACCATGGTGGTGTGCGAATCGGTGCCAACCAGCGTGTCCGGATAGGCGAGTTCGGTCGCGACGGTCTTGTCGAGGAACTTGATCTTCGTCTTCGCCGTCCAAACCGTTTGCGAGAGATATTCGAGATTGACCTGATGGCAGATGCCGGTGCCCGGCGGCACCACGCGGAAATCCTCGAATGAGCGCTGCGCCCATTTGAGAAACCGGTAGCGCTCCTGATTCTGTTTGTACTCTTCGTCGACGTTCTTTTTGAACGCGGTATTGCTGCCGAAATAATTGACCACGACGGAATGATCGATGACGAGGTCCACCGGCACGAGCGGGTTGATCTTCTTCGCATCGCCGCCGAGCATCTTCATGGCGTCGCGCATGGCGGCAAGATCGACAACCGCGGGTACGCCGGTGAAATCCTGCATCAGCACGCGCGCCGGCCGGAAGGCCAATTCACGGTCGGACGTCTTGGTCTTGAGCCATTGCGCGATCGCCTGGATGTCCTCTTTGGTGACCGTGCGGCCATCCTCGTTGCGCAGCATGTTTTCGAGCAGGACCTTGAGCGAGAAAGGCAGCCGTGAAATCCCCTTCAGACCGTTCTTCTCCGCCACCGGGAGGCTGTAATAGGCGTAGGTCTTGGAGCCTACCTTCAGCGACCGTAAGCATTTGAAGCTGTCGAGCGAAGTCATGACTATTTTCCCATCCTGCCGGCCCGCCCGCCGGCACAAATCGCAGGCAATCTAAATACCGGAACAGGCGCCAACGGACCGTTGGTGGCCGGACGCGGGAGGCGTCGCTAACACGCCGTTGTCCGCGCTTCGGCTTATAGGTCTTATCAAGACTTGTGCCAGATCGGCAAGAAATGGTCGATAACATGCCATTAGCGCCTCGGTCTCTTGCGATAGACCAGCGCCGGAAGCATTTTTCACCCTTTGTGCGGGTCCTCGTTGATGCGGCTTTCCGCCTCTAATCTTGGCTGCCGGCGCGGTGGACGCGACGTTTTCGCCGGCGTCAGCTTTGCCATCGGGTCCGGCGAGAGCATGACGATTCGCGGCCGCAACGGCGCGGGAAAGTCATCGCTTCTGCGCCTGATCGTCGGGCTCGTGCGCGCTGCCGCGGGCCGCCTTGCCTTGGAAGGCGGCGACCCGGAATTGACCGTCGGCGAACAAGCCCATTATCTCGGTCACCAGGACGCGTTGAAGCCCTCGCTTTCGGTCGGCGAAAACCTGCGATTCTGGTCGGCTTTTTTTGGCGCAGCCTCGGCCGAGATCGGAGAGCCGCTCGCCGCCGTGGGGCTCGACACCCTCATCGACCTGCCTGCCGCCTATCTTTCCGCCGGGCAGCGGCGCCGCCTCTCGATCGCGCGACTCCTCGCCGTCAAACGCCCAATCTGGCTGCTCGACGAGCCCACCAGCACGCTCGACGCGGCGGCTCAGGCGCGGCTCGGCGAAATCATGCGGACGCATCTGGCAACCGGAGGGCTGATCCTCGCCGCGACGCACGGCATGCCTGGGCTCGACGGCGCACAGGAGCTTCAGCTTGATCAAGCTTCCTCACCCCAGGCCGTGGGGGAAGAGCAGCCATGACCCCGCTCGGGGCGATCCTCGTCCGCGACATGCGCATCGCTATCCGGGTCGGCGGCGGTGCGCTGATGGGCGTGCTGTTCTTTCTGGTCGTGGTCACGCTTGTCCCCTTCGCGCTCGGACCGGATCTTGCGCTCTTAAAGAGGATCGGACCGGCGATCCTCTGGCTGGCGGCACTGCTCGCAAGCTTGCTGGCGCTCGACCGGCTGTTTGCGGCCGATCACGAGGACGGCTCGCTCGACCTCATCCTGATGGGCCGCACGCCGCTTGAGATCGTGGTCGCGGTCAAAGGAATTGCGCATTGGCTCACGACCGGCCTGCCGCTGATCGTTGCCGCGCCGTTCATCGGGCTCTTTCTTAATCTTGATGCGAAGGCCGCGGCCGCTCTGATGCTGACGCTCCTGGTCGGCACGCCGGCGCTGACCTTCATCGGCCTGATCGGCGCCGCCATAGCGGTGACGCTGCGTCGCGGCGGACTGCTGCTTGCGGTGCTGGTATTGCCGCTGACCGTCCCGGTGCTGATTTTTGGCGTCGCCGCGGCCAACGCGGCCGTGGTCGGGCCGGTTCCGTTTGGAACGCCGTTCACGATCCTTTGCGCGCTAACGCTGGCGAGTCTGGTGGTGGGACCATTCGCCGCCGCGGCCGCGTTGCGGCAGGAAATGGAATAGTCATCTTACTGATGTGAAATTGAAACGCGCATGGAGGGGCCGGCATTGTGCCGGCACAGCCAAGTGGACTAGGTAAAGCCCGGATTGAGGAAGCTGCCGATGGCCATCGCCGATCTCGCCAACCCGTCGCGTTTTCTGCGATTTGCCAAGCGCACGATCCCGTGGCTCGGAGGCCTGGCGGTGGTCGTCTTTGCGTTCGGGATCAATCAGGCGCTGGTAGCTCCGGACGACTATCAGCAGGGCGCCACCGTCAAGATCATGTTTCTTCATGTCCCCGGCGCGTGGCTCGGCATGCTCGGCTGGGCCGTGATGACCATAGCCGCACTCGGCACGCTGGTCTGGCGCCACCCGCTCGCCGACGTCACCGCCAAAGCGGCGGCGCCGATCGGCGCCGCTTTCACGCTCATGTGCCTCGTCACCGGCTCGCTGTGGGGACGGCCGATGTGGGGCACCTATTGGGTGTGGGATGCGCGGCTCACGTCGGTGCTGCTGCTCTTTTTGCTCTATCTCGGCGTCATCGCGCTGTGGCGCACGGTCGATGATCCCTCGCGCGCCGCGCGCGCCACGGCGATCCTTACACTGGTCGGCGCTATCGACCTGCCGATCATCAAATTCTCGGTCGATTGGTGGAACACGTTGCACCAGCCCGCCTCGGTGTTTCGCCTCGGCGCCCCGGCGATCGATCCTTCGATCCTTATTCCTCTCTTCATTATGACGGCGGCGTTCACGCTCGCATTCGCCACCCTGTTGCTGGCTTCCATGCGCAACGAAATCTTGCGCCGCCGCGTGCGGACATTGCGGCTGATGCAGGCGAGCGCCGTGGCCTGACGATGCAAGCGGCCAACCATATGGGCTTCATCGTGGCTGCCTACGGCACCGCCATCGCGGTTGTCGGCGGGTTGACCGCGTGGGTGATGCTCGACTATCGCACGCAGCTTCGCAATCTCGCCGATCTTGAGAAACGAGGCGTCATCCGCCGCTCGGCGCCGCCGCATCCGCAGCCGGCCCGGGAACCGACGAAGGAAGAAGCGTGACCGCGGCCGACGGGGAGCGCGTCAACGTCCTGCGGCGCCGCCTCATCGTGCTGGTGCCGCTCGTGGTCTTTCTCGGACTTGTTGGCCTGTTCCTGATCCGGCTCTTTTCCGGCGATCCCTCGCGCATTCCCTCCGCGCTCATCGGCCAGCCGGCACCGCAAATAAACTTCCCGCCCGTCGCCGGTCTCGAGCGCAATGGCGAGCCCGTGCCCGGCATCGATTCGGCAAGCTTCAAAGGCAACGTCACACTTGTGAATGTCTGGGCGTCGTGGTGCGTGCCGTGCCACGACGAGGCGCCACTGTTGGTGCAGCTTGCGCAGGACGGCCGCCTGCGTATCGTCGGCATCAACTACAAGGACGAGCCTGACAACGCCCGCCGCTTCCTCGGCCGCTACGGCGATCCCTTCGCCGCGGCTGGCGCCGATCCGAACGGCCGCGGCGCGATCGAATGGGGCGTCTATGGCGTGCCCGAGACGTTTGTCGTCGGCCGCGACGGCCGCATCGCCTACAAGCTGGTCGGGCCGATCACCCCTGACGTGCTTGCGAACGTGCTCAAGCCGGAGATCGAAAAGGCGATCGCGGCGGGGTCATAGTCGTTTATTCCTTCACCACCTCTTCGGCGGCGTATTTCTTCAGCAGCGGATATTGCAGCCCGCCGAACAGGAACGTCAGCGGCAGGACGCCAAACACCTTGAAGTCCACCCAGACGTTGGTCGAGGTGTTGCGCCAGACGATCTCGTTAAGCACAGCAAGCGCGAGAAAGAACAGCGCCCAGCGCAGCGTCAGCTTGCGCCATCCCTCGTCGGTGAGATGAAACAAGGAATCAAACACCACGCCGAGGAACGACTTTCCGAAATAGAGCCCGCCAAGGAGAACCGAGCCGAACAGCGCGTACAGGATCGTCGGCTTGATCTTGATGAAGATGTCGTTGTGCAGAAACAGCGTCAGGCCGCCGAACACCAGGACGATGATCGCGGTGACCACCGGCATGATCGGCAGCGCCCGCGTCAGCACGTAAGAAGCCGCCAGCGCCGCGAGCACGGCGACCATGAACGTCGCCGTAGCGGTAAAAATGCCGTAACGGGAATTGGCGAAGAAGAACAGCACCAGCGGTCCAAGGTCGAACGCGAGCTTGAGGAACGGGTTGAGCTGCGGCTTTTTTGTTTCGGACATGGTGCGCGCCTTAATCAGGAGTCGATGCCGGCGATTGCGCGCGCGAAGTCGCGCGCCGAAAACGGCGCGAGATCGTCCACGCTTTCGCCGACGCCGATGAAATGAACGGGAACCTCGAATTTCGCCGCGATGGCGACGAGGATACCGCCGCGGGCGGTGCCGTCGAGCTTGGTCATGACGAGGCCGGTGACGCCGACGGCCTTGCTGAAAATCTCGACCTGGGAGAGCGCGTTCTGCCCGACGGTAGCGTCGAGCACAAGCAGCACGGCGTGCGGCGTGGCGGGGTCGACCTTCTTCATCACGCGCACCACCTTTTGCAGCTCTTCCATCAATTCGGTGCGGTTTTGCAGACGGCCCGCCGTGTCGACGAGCAGCACGTCGACGCCACGATCCTTCGCCGCGCGCACGGCATCGAACACGAGGCCTGCCGCGTCCGCGCCCGCTTCGCGCGCGATTACCGGCGCGCCGGCGCGCTCGCCCCAGATTTTCAATTGATCGATGGCGGCCGCACGAAACGTGTCGCCTGCCGCCAGCATCACGGTGCGGCCTTCGGCGCGGAACTTTGCCGCGAGCTTGCCGATGGTCGTTGTCTTGCCGGAGCCGTTGACCCCGGCGATGAGGATGACGAACGGCCTTTTTGCCGCGTCGATGATGAGCGGCCGCGCGACGCCGGCGAGAGCTTTTTCGATTTCGGCCGCCACTACGTCCTTGACCTCGTCGGCCGAGATACCCGCTTCATAGCGGCTCGCGCGCAGCGCGGCGGCGATGCGGCTCGCGGTGGCGAGACCCAGATCGGCGCGGATCAGCACATCCTCGATTTCCGCGATCATCGCGGCATCGAGCTTGCGCTTGGAAACGAGATCGGAGATGGCGCCGCCAACCGCCGACGATGTACGCTTCAGCCCGCCGGTCAGGCGCTGCCACCAATTGCCCTTCATGCTGTCGTTCATTTCGGCGACGCTGTTGCTGCTGCGGCGCCCGTGATAGCGGTTTCGGTGAGGTAGGCAACCATGACCCCCGAAGAGATGGTGTCGCGGCTCCTTTATCGCGATGGGCTCATGCTGGTGCTCGACAAACCGGCGGGCTACGCCGTGCATCGCGGCCCCAAAGGCGGCGAAAGCCTGGAAGACCATTTCGATGCCTTGCGCTTCGGATTGCCGCGCGCGCCGGCGCTGGCGCATCGGCTCGACCGCGACACCTCCGGATGCCTGGTGCTCGGCCGCCATCGCAAGGCGCTCGCGCAACTTGGTCGTTTGTTCAAATCCGGCGCGATCGGCAAGACCTATTGGGCGGTGGTCGAAGGCGCCCCGGAGACCGATGAGGGCATCATCGAGCTTCCGCTTGGCCGCCTCGACGAGACGCGCGGCTGGTGGATGAAGCACGATCCAAAAGGCCAGCCGGCGGTGACCCGGTGGCAGGTGATGGGCCGAGGTGGGAAACTGTGCTGGCTCGCGCTGGAGCCCGTCACGGGCCGAACGCATCAGCTTCGCGTTCATTGCGCGGAAATGGGCTGGCCAATCCTGGGCGATACGATCTACGACGCCGCGCCGCGCAGCGGCGGCCCGATGCTGCATCTCCAGGCCCACGAGATCGTCGTGCCGCTTTCCAAGAACCGCGCGCCGATCGAGGTCCGCGCGCCGGTGCCGCTCCAAATGCGTGACGCCCTGGTTACTTGCGGATGGAAACCTGAGAGCGAAACACAGGCGGCAGAATGACGGCGCGATCACGCCGCCAGCAATTGTTTGCCGTCGTGCGCGGCGATCTTTAGTTCCAGGATCACGCCGGGGCCGGCGGGGG
>Ga0302325_10003745_pt1 | contig 35563 bp, 28 predicted proteins | sample Palsa_T0_2_FD_201948 | JGI IMG/M metagenome (GOLD analysis project Ga0302325, IMG submission 201948) | Peat permafrost microbial communities from Stordalen Mire near Abisko, Sweden - Palsa_T0_2 | ecosystem: Environmental > Terrestrial > Soil > Palsa > Peat permafrost | place: Sweden: Abisko...
GGGCAGGAATGCCCATGAGGGCATTCCGTCGTCTGTGCTGCCCTTGGTGACAAACCAGAAAATCTCGCCTGCGGTCACAGCCTTCAGCTTGCCATCGACCAGGGAAGGAATATTGCCGGTTCCCTTGCCGGTTCGGCCGTGGCAGGAGAGACAATTCCTGGCATAGAGCGCCTTGCCAGCGGCTACGGCCGCGGCCTGCCCCGCGTAGGGGTTCTTCTGCTTCTTGGCGGAATCGGGCGCGTTGTGAAAATCCTGATTCACGGCGTGCAGGTTGGCGATGGGGAGAAGAAAAATGGCGGCGGCGGCAATTCTTGCGGCAATGCGCATGGATATCCTCGCGGTAAGCTTGGTCTGCCAGACTGGCATTATGCAGTATAGATGCGCCCGTCGGCTTTTCGGCTGCGGAGGAAACAACATCCTCCGGGCAGGCTATTTCGGAGCGGCCGCGGCGGCCGATGTGCTTCCCGACTTATACTGGGGCGCGCCGGGACGGTGATCACGAATACAATCATGAATACGCAGTGCAGTCCGCCCGCCCGCTCGAGGTTCGCCGCCATGAGACAGGCCACACGATTTCTGCTTCTTCTGCTTCTCGTTGTTCTTTTTCTCACATCAATAGCGCTTCGGCTACCGGCGCAAGCCGGCGACACTGCGAAGGACTCCCGGGTCATCGTCGTCGACACCTCGGCCGCCGCGCATCCGTTCCCACATTTCTGGGAGAAGATGTTTGGATCGGGGCGCGCCATCCTGACGCTGCGCGACGACTACCGGCGTGACCTGCGCGAGGTGAAGGGCATCACGGGCTTCGAATATGTGCGCTTCCACGCCATCTTCCATGATGAGGTCGGCCTCTACGACGAAGATGCGCAGGGAAACTCTCTCTACAACTTTTCTTACGTGGACCAGATCTACGACGGAGTGCTGGCCAACGGCGTGCGTCCGTTTGTCGAGATCAGCTTCATGCCGAAGAAACTGGCGGCCCGCGATGCGCTGCATGCATTCTGGTACAAGCAAAACGTTTCCCCTCCCAAGGATTACGCCAAGTGGGACGCACTGATCACCCGGTTCGCCCAGCACCTGGTAGAACGCTACGGTATCGGCGAAGTCTCGCAGTGGTATTTCGAAGTGTGGAACGAACCGAACATTGATTTCTGGGTGGGAGATCCGAAGCAGGCAACGTATTGGGAGCTCTATGACCATACGGCGCGCGCGCTCAAGGCGGTGAATTCACAGTTGCGCGTGGGCGGCCCCGCGACGGCACAGGCGGCGTGGGCGGATGCTTTCATCAAGCATTGCGCGGAGCAGAAGGTGCCGGTGGATTTTGTTTCGACCCATGTTTATGGGAACGACAAATCCGAAGACGTGTTTGGCACGAGAGAGAACATCCCGCGGAATCAGATGGTCTGCCGCGCGGTAAAAAAAGTTCACGAGCAGATTCAGGCTTCCGCGAAGCCGCAACTTCCGCTGATCTGGAGCGAATTCAACGCGAGCTATGCCAACGAACCCGCGGTCACCGACACGGTCTACATGGGGCCGTGGCTGGCCGATACGATTCGCCAGTGCGATGGACTCGTTGACATGATGTCCTACTGGACGTTTTCCGATGTCTTCGGGGAGCAAGGCGTAGTGAAGCGGCCGTTCTACGGCGGCTACGGCCTGCTGGCCGAGGACGGAATTCCCAAGCCCGCATTTGCGGCGTTCGAACTTCTGCATCATCTTGGGGAGGAACGGCTCGCGGTGAATTCCGATACCGCTCTGGTAACGCGCAGGAAAGATGGGTCGCTGGTGATTGCCGTTTGGAATTACGCAGCTCCCGCCGAGAGCGTGGAACCTCCTAAGGTGGTGACTTTGCGATTCAAGGGAGCAAAAGTGCGGCAGGCTGCGATTTCGCGCGTGGACCGGGAACATGGCGACGTGCGGGCGGCGTACGAAAGAATGGGAGCGCCCAGCTTTCCGACGCAGGCACAGATCATGGCGTTGCGCAAAGCGGCAGAGCTTCCCGCGGCTGAGGTCCGCGATTTGCGGGACGGGGAATTGACCGTGACGCTGCCGGCTGATGGTTTGGCGGTGATTGAGGTGAAGTGAGCGGCGACGGGGCGTGGGACTAAATCCGTTTTCGATCCGAATCCATTTTTGATCCGAGCAGCCAGGAATCAGCGGAGGACGAGCCGCTTCGGTTAATGCGAGTCGCGGGCCACGTGCGCACCGCTGCGGCCCACCAGGAAATCGAGATCAGCCCCTTTGTCCGCCTGCTGCACGTGCTCGACGTAAAGCCTCAGCCAGCCGCGATCCGGAAGGGCCGGAGGAACCCACTTCGCGCGACGGCCGGCGAGAGTATCGTCATCAACCTCCAGCCGAAGCAAACGCTTGGGAACGTCGAGTGTAATCATGTCGCCAGACTGCACCAGCGCGAGCGGGCCGCCGGCTGCGGCTTCCGGACATGCGTGCAGCACCACCGTCCCATAAGCTGTACCACTCATGCGCGCGTCAGAAATGCGGACCATGTCGGTCACGCCCTTGCGGAGCAGCTTCTGCGGCAGCAACATATTGCCAACCTCCGCCATTCCCGGGTAACCGCGCGGGCCGCAATTCTTCAGGACCATGACACAGTTTTCATCGATGTCCAAAGCATCGTCGTCAATCCGAGCATTAAATTCTTCGATCGTCTCGAACACCACCGCGCGCCCGCGATGCTGCAACAGGCGTGGGCTCGCGGCTGAAGGCTTGATCACAGCTCCGTCCGGCGCCAGATTGCCGCGCAGGACAGCGATGCCGGCGCTCGCCTTGAACGGCTCCGCGAAACGGCGAATCACATCGCGATTCCAGCAAGGGGCGTCGGCCACGTTCTTCCAGATCGGCTGTCCGTTCACAGTGAGCGCGTCTCGGTTCAGTACATCTGCCTCGCCGAGTTCGCGAAGTACAGTCGGGAGTCCTCCAGCGTAATAAAAATCTTCCATCAGATGTTTGCCGGAAGGCTGAATATCAACCAAACAAGGCAGGGATGATCCCAACCGATCGAAATCGTCGAGACACAAAGGCACGCCGATGCGGCCTGCAATCGCGATCAAATGAATCACCGCGTTCGTCGAGCCGCCAATCGCGGCGTTGGCGCGAATCGCATTTTCAAAAGCCTCACGCGTGAGTATTTGTGAAATGCGAAGGTCGTCGTGCACCATCTGTACAACACGACGGCCCGTCATTTGAGCCAGCGTGTTGCGGCGCGCGTCGACTGCGGGAATGGCCGCGTTGCCGGGCAGGCTCATCCCCAACGCTTCCACCATGCTGGCCATGGTTGAGGCGGTGCCCATGGTCATGCAGTGGCCCTTCGAACGGTGCATGCAACTTTCCGCTTCGAAAAATTCCTCGATCTTCATTTCGCCGGAGCGGACCTGATCGGTCATCTGCCAGACTCCCGTGCCTGATCCCAAGTCGCGGCCGCGGAATTTTCCGGAAAGCATGGGACCGCCGGATAAACCAATCGTGGGCAGATCGCAGGAAGCGGCGCCCATCAGTAGCGATGGTGTGGTTTTGTCGCAACCCATGAGCAGCACGACTCCGTCGATGGGGTTGCCGCGAATCGACTCTTCCACATCCATGCTGGCGAGATTGCGGAATAGCATGGCGGTGGGGCGCAACTGTGTCTCGCCCAGCGACATTACTGGAAACTCCAGAGGAAAACCGCCTGCTTCCCACACGCCACGCTTCACCCATTCAGCAAGCTCGCGAAAGTGACCATTGCATGGCGTGAACTCCGACCAGGTGTTGCAGATTCCGATGACGGGCCGCCCGTCGAACAGGTCGTGAGGCCAGCCCTGGTTCTTCATCCAGCTTCGGTAAAGGAATCCGTCGCGGTCTTTTCGCCCGTACCAAGACTGGCTGCGCAGCTTTCTCATTTCTGTCCTGACTCCACGTTCTGTCCTGACTCCACGTTCTGTCCTGACTCCGCGGGGCGAGCCTGATTTTGCGCCCGCTTCCCGCCGATGATACCGCAAAGTCCGCGGGTAGACGTGACGCTCGACAGAGGCTTCCCTCCGACTAGAGCCGGGACATGTATCACCACGGCCACGATCACCGAGCATGATCGCGAAGCATGACACCGGAGCCTGCTGATCCCTATCGTGGGAACCAGGTCCGCGACCGTGTTGCCCGGGTGATCGTTTCAGGAGATGCCCCGCGCGGAGATTTGTGAGCCGGCAGACGACCCCGGACGGCGCGTCTGACCATAGGTCCGTGAGGCAAATCGAACCCCCAGGCGGGAGAGCTAAATCGCTTTAACGTCGAGATATAACCAGCCTGTTTTCAATGGGATACGGGGAATTTATTCCACATGGCTTGAGGCTCGCAACCCGTTTGCATTCATCAGCTTGCGGCCCGCTGCACCAAACATGGTGCGCAGTGCTACTGCACCACGACTTTGCCGGTCATCTTCGGGTGAATCGTGCAGTAGTAGGGATACGTTCCGGCCCTGGTAAATGTGTAGGAGAATTTTTCATCCGTATCGAGCACCTTGGACTTGAACACGCCCTCGGTGCTCACCGAGGTATGGGGAATGTCGTCTTTGTTTGTCCATGTAACCGTCGCTCCGACGGGTACGGTAATCGTCTGCGGACCAAAAACGAAGTTGTCGATGTTCACCGCGACGTTTGCGGCGGCAGCCTGATCATTTGCGGTGACGTTCGGTGATCCCGCCAAGAGCAATACCATCGCAATGACTACCGAAGCTGCGAAGCCTGCGACCCACACGTTGTTCTTTTTCATTGTCTCGTTTCCTTTTCTGTTTGATGTTCTTGCCTGATCTGTTTTGTCCGAACCGGATTCTTGTCGGAGTTCAGCTATGGATCGCGTCAGCTACCGCGAGGGATGGGCCCGCGTTTTCCGAAGCCGAAGAGCTTGAACCTCCCAGCGGCGAATCAACGACTGCCAGGCTGCGACCGCTGACCAGATAATTCACGTCCGTGATTCCCAGCACTCGCTGTAACTGGTCCGCCGGCACCTTCATGGGTCCGGCTGAGGGAGCGGTTCCTGGCGCCGGTTGCGGGAAAGCGGTCGACATCGCGGTGTGGAACGAGACTTTGCCTTCCACCTTTTGCATGATCTGGTGAATGTGTCCGTTCAACACCGTCACGGAACCGAAGCGCTTGACGTAAGACAAAGCCTGTTCGCTGTCATCGGTTCCCCAGCCCCAATCGGGATAGATGGTCCACAAGGGAATATGTGCGAAGAGCACGATCGGAGTGCTGGAAGAGCGGGCCTTGAGATCGTCCTCCAGCCATTCCAGTTGCTCGTGACCGAGCGATCCCATGCCACCAGCTTTCAAATTGGCGACATTCACGAGCCCCACAAAATGCACGCCTTTGTGATCGAAGCTGTACCATCCAGTGCCTTTTGTGCCCTTCCCATAGCGCTGGAGATATTGTTCCCCGTTGTCGGTCAGCATGTCGTGCTCACCCGGTACGAAATAAATCTGCTTCGCGGATGCGCCTTTTAGCGCCTGGTCGAGCGTGTCGAACTCACTTGGCTTCGAAAGCTGACTGAGATCGCCGGTGTGAATAATGAAATCCGGCCGGTGGGGCATGGCGTTGATCTTGTCGATCGCCCTCTGCAGAGTCGCGGTGACGTCCGGGTTGGCCGGCTTGTTGAAACCGATGTGGCTGTCGCTGATCTGCACAAAGCTGAAGTCCCCGCCTTTGCCTGCATCTCTGCCGTGACCTTTGGCGAAGGCCCGCGACATGGGGATGCCGCCGCTCAAAGTCCAGACCAGGCCTGTACCGGCCCACGCCATGCACTTCAGGAATCCGCGACGATCGACGCCATCGTTGTTGAGGTCTTGCAAACTCTGATCGATAAAATCCTGCTTCTTGTCTGGCATTTGCCCTCCGTAATTTGCGACGTTCTGCATGGATAACTGGCGCGAGTCGCTTTTATTCCCGATTAAGGGGGACGGAGGCGAAAAATTCAGGATTAGTGTTTCTCGGTTGTTTCCTGGAAGGAGTTTGCTCTCGGATTCCGACGCGCTGGAGGAGGAGCGCTATTTCTCCGACCATGCAAAGCGAGGCAATGACTTACAAAAGGGACTCGCCGCCCACGCTATTGCGACAAAGTGCGATGGGTGGGAATGGTCGCTTGCGCGCAGGCACATCAGGGCGCGGGCTCGGCTAAGGGGAGCCAGACCTGGAAACGCGTGTCACCGGGTTTGGAACTCAGCTGAATATTTCCCCGGTGCTTCTTAACAATTCGCAGGACCGTGTCCAGGCCGAGGCCGGTGCCTTCCCCAACTCCTTTGGTGGTGAAAAAAGGTTCAAAGACGTGGGGCTGCACCACGTCGGGAATTCCTGGGCCGTTGTCGCCAATCTCAACCACCACGCAACCGTCGTCGCGGTAGGTTCGGATGCGAAGCTCGCCTTTTCCGTGCATTGCGTCGATCGCGTTATCGATGATGTTGGTCCAGACCTGGTTGAGCTCGCTACCGAACGAATTCACGAGGAGCGGCATACGTTGGTAATCGCGCTGCACAACCACTCCTTGTTTCAGCTTATGATTCAGGATGGTGAGCGTGGTCTCCAGGCTTTTTACCACGTCCACGTTTTGCACCGGCGCCTGGTCCATGTAGGTGTATTCCTTGATGGCGCCGACCAAATCCGAGATCCGCGAGGTGCTGCTCTCGATTTCGTGTAACAGATTTGCGATCTCGACCGAGGCGGCGATCCTGACCAGCGCAGCTCGCGCGGTGTCTCCACCGAGGTTCGCGAACAGCGATTCGACCACCGCCGGCTGGATGTTCCGTCGCGCAAGGCCAGCCGCCAGCAGCCACAAATCGCTTTGTCCATGACTACGGAATAAAGAATCGATCTGATCTTCCAGATCGTTGATGGTCAGGGTATCGGGCGGAACGAAATCCGTTTGCGTGAACGAAGCTTCCAGTTTTTCGATCTCTGATTTCTGGGCGGGCGAAAGATCGCGCCTTCCGAGCTCGAGACTGGCGTTCCTGATTTTCGTCAGCATGTGCCGCAACTGGCTGGCGGCGCGCTTCGCTGCGGAAGCCGGATTATTGAGTTCATGCGCAAGTCCCGCCGAAAGCTTTCCCAAAGAAGCCAAGCGGTCTTGCTGCTGTTCGCGGCGGGTGGTTTCACGAATCCGGTCGGACATCATGCCCACAAGACGCTTGGTCAGCTCCGGCATTTTCTGCACAAGCTCCGGAAACAGCGAGGCAGGAAATCGCAGGGCGCGGCTGTCTGTCTCGGCACGTCCGCCCACGGTAAACTGCTTCATCCTCGAAAACGGAAGCACTCCCGTAACATCGCCCGGCTCCAGGTCAAAGACCACACTTTGGCCGGAAAGTTCGCCCCGCGCTTGAAGCCGTCCCTCAAGAATCACAAACATGGTATCGGCTGGATCGCCTTGGCGAGCATAGTTATCTCCCGCCTTGAGATGCAGCTCTTGCGATTGGCTAATGAACCAGTCGATCTGATCGTCTGGCAGATCGGCGAATGCGGGAACACGAAGTAGTTCGGATTTTTCGACCATTTACACCTTGCTCAGATACTGATGGATGAACTGCACGGCCACCGATCCTTCACCTACGCCGGAAGCCACGCGTTTGATCGAACCGTGGCGCACATCGCCGACGGCAAAGATGCCGGGAACATTGGTCTCGAGCAGGAACGGATCCCGGTCGAGCGTCCAGCCTTTCGGATGTTGCCCGTCACGGATAAGGTCAGGACCAGTCAACAGGAAACCGCGCTCATCGCGCTCGACGACATCCCCAAGCCAATCGGTCCGCGGCAGGGCTCCAATGAAGATAAACATCGAACTCGCCGGCACGCGCTCGATCTTGTCGGTGTCGGAACAAAGCACGGAAATCTCTTCCAGATGGGTTTCGCCATGTGCCTCAACTACGCCGGCATGCGTCCATAACTGAATGTTGGGAGTCTCCTGAATCTGGTCGATCAGGTATCGTGACATGGTGCTGGCCAGCGAATCGCCGCGCACAAGAATGATGACGCGCTCTGCGTATTTCGCGAAGTTCATGGCCGCCTGGCCCGCAGAGTTGGCTCCGCCCACCACGTAGACGATTTCACCCTTGCAGGAGAGAGCTTCCGTGGCGCCGCCACCATAGTAGATTCCGGCACCCTGCAACCTGTCGATTCCCGGAGCATTCAGTCGCCGCCACTGCACTCCGGTCGCGACCATCAGCGCGTGACATGAGATCTCGTTTCCATCCCCCAGCTTGATGATCCGGTAAGGCCCTTCGACGCGAACGCCAACCACTTCCTGTGGCGCCAGGATTTCTACTCCGAAACGCTGGGCTTGCACCACGGCCCGCCGCGCCAGGTCGGCGCCGCTGAGCCCGGCCGGAAATCCCAGATAGTTCTCAATGCGGGAGCTCATACCCGCTTGACCGCCCGGGGCTTCCCGCTCGATCATCACCGTGTGCAAGCCTTCGGAAGCCCCATAAACGGCGGCGGCCAAACCCGCTGGTCCTCCACCCACAATCGCCAAATCATAAAAGCTGGTTTGGGCACGCGTGCGCAATCCGACCTTTTGCGCAACGTCCGCTGGTATTCCCTCGAGCAGCTTCGTTCCGTCTGGGAAGAGCACCACAGGGAGATTTGCCGCCTCCGGACCCAGAGCCTCGAGAAGACGTTTGGTTTCGGGATCATTGGCGGAAAGCTCCACGTCGATCCACTGATACGGAACGTGGTTGCGCGCCAGGAAGTCCCGCAACTCGTATGATCGCGGCGACCACCTCGTGCCCAGCAACCGGATGCCCTGGAACGTGGGACGAAAAGAAGCCTGCCAATCATCGAGCAAATCATCTAACTGCGGATACAGGTGCTCCGCGGGAGGGTCCCACGGCTTCAGGAAAAAGTAGTGGATGCTGGCGTGATTGATGGCGCTGATCGCGGCGTTGGTGTCGGCATACGCGGTGAGCAACGCCCGCTTCGCGCTGGGGAAGATCGCCATTGCCTGCTGCAAAAATTCCACACCGTCGAGGCGCGGCATGCGCTGGTCGGCGAGCAGCAAAGCCACGCTGTCATTGCGTATCTTCAGTTGCTTCAGGAGGTCGAGTGCACCTTCCGGAGAATCGCTTCCGATGACCCGGTATTCAGCGCCGTACTGCGAACGCAGATCGCGCTCGATCGCGCGCAGGACATCGGAATCGTCATCCACGCTCAGCAGAATTGGTTTGGGCATACTCGGTCTCGGACCCAGGCACAGAGATGATTACACATTTCTATATTCTTCGGTCGAGTTGGTTAGATACCGAAAATTGCATTTCGTCGCAGCAATTCCGCTAGACTCACAGACGCCAGCAAGATCGCGAACGCAGTTTACCCGGATGAACTCATTGCCTTCATCGCCATTTACAGCGATCAGCATCGTGGCCGTCGTACTCTGGTTTTCAACCGTCGCACTCGCATCCGCGGCTTATTCCTTCTTGTCGGCAGGAACATCCTGCACATGGGCCACCTGGCAGCCGGGGCAGTAGGGGAAGTATGAATTGCCCTTGTAGTTGAGCTCTGAGATTCCTTCCGCGGAAGTAAAGTAGCCGCGAATTGCCTCGCTGCGAGTAAGCTCGAAAAACTTTCGCACGGCACTATCGGGCTGGGCGGATCGGACTGAACTTATTACGTCCATCTGCTCCTGAGAGTCGAGTTCCAGAAATCCGCGTCCGTATTTCTCGTCGGATCGCTTTCGCAATGCGGAAATCCCTTCCCTGGCCACGGCCTGGGGATCTGCGGTTTCAAGATCGTGCACGGACGACTCACCGTAGTAAGAAGCGGCAAGCACACGATGCAGCGGATCGAGTTGCCGCGCAGCTTCACGCACATCCGCGGCAGAATAAAACCATAAGTCGATCCATTGTGTTGCTTGCGACAGAGCGGCAGGATCCACTTCTCCCAAGGTTATTCTTGCCAGGCGCGAGATGATCGCGAATTCTTCCTCGGAAAAGAACCGTGGCTGAAATGGAAGAGCGCTCGGCTGCGCGTAATCCGTTTCGGTCCCGAGGGGAGGCGCCAGCTGTCTGTGCGCGCCTCGAAGCGCGTGCACCAACGTATCTGTGGAAGGCAAATAAAGTCCGGGGGGCAAGTCCGCGTATTGCGTTTCGCCGCTTAACAGCCCTGCGGCAATTTCGGGCGCAAGGCCGCTGAATCCGGCAAGAGCGACGGCTTCTCCCAGTCGAAGGATCCACTGACGGCGCGTGATGTCGGCAGAGGTTGCCTCTGGAAGTTGCTTGTTCGTGCGTTCGTCGTTCGGATGCTGCTCGCTTGGAAGTTGCTCACTCATAGTTCACCGCGACGGGAGGTTTCTGCGATGTGTTGTCCGGCGCGGGCGGAAATCGCCATGATTGTCAGAGTCGGTTCATAGCAACCCTGCGTCGTGAAGACTGCGCCGTCGGTAATGAAAACGTTGCGGGCATCGTGAACCTTGCAATTGCGATCGACCACACTTTTCTTGGGATCGCTGCCCATGCGAGCCGTGCCGCACTCGTGGATGTTCTTTCCGAACATACTTATTTGAGCGTCCGGCGGAGTTACATCGGACAGTTTCATTTCATCGAGCAGGGCCGCGATGTGATCGCGCATGGCAGCGGCCATCGCCTTCTCATTCTCCCCGTAACTCGCATTAATGTGGAGAACGGGAATCCCCCACGCGTCTTTCTTTGCAGGATCCAACTTGACGTAGTTGTCTGGTCGAGGCAGGCATTCACCCTGCGCTTCAATGCCAAAGTAATACGGAATCTCTTTGCGCACCCGCGTGCGCCACGCATCGCCGAGTTCAGGCATCAGAAAAGCGTGGCCGTAGAGCTCCTGGCTGCCGTCTCCATCGAAACGATAGCCGCGCAAGAACTTCGAGTTGCGGTACTTGTTCTCGCCGGTGTTCACGTACTTGGGGATTACGAATCCACAGGGCCGGCCTACGTCTTCTCGGGTGGAGGAGCGCAAATCCGGCATCATGCCTCCCGCGCCCTCGATGGTGAAATGGTCCATCAGATACCGGCCCAGTATTCCTGTTGAATTCCCCACCCCCTGCGGATGCGATGAACACTGCGAATTGAGCAAAATCCGCGTCGATTCAAGCGCGCCGGCCGCCACCACCACAACGGCAGCAAACGACTCACGATGCTCCTGCGAGACGCGATCAATGTAGTGCACTCCTTTCGCGCGGCCGCTGGAGTCCATCAACAGATGGCTGACTACGGCATCACTGACTAACGTGAATTTGCCGGTGCGAGCCGCAGCGGGAAGGGTTACGGACGGACTGTTGAAATAGGATGCCGTATAGCAGCCGCGCTGACACTGATCGCAATAGTGGCACGCCGGACGTCCGCGGTGAGGAACGGTCAAGTTTGCGACTCGATCAGGCATGACCCGCCAGCCAAATTTGCGCTCGATGACCTCCTTGGCTCGAATCGCGCCGCAAGACAGGTTCATCGGCGGCAGAAACTTCCCGTCGGGAAATTGCGGCAGGCCTTCTTGTGAGCCGCTGACGCCAATGTAGCGTTCAACCAGGTCGTAGTACGGCTCCAATTCTTTGTAGGAAATTGGCCAATCGTCGCCGTAACCGTCGCGGCTGGCGGCTTTGAACTCGTTGTCGCTGTAGCGATAGCTTTCTCGGGCCCAGCAGAAAGTTTTCCCTCCTACCTGGCGGCCGCGAATCCACATGAAAGGTTTGTCGGCCGGGAAGGTGTAGGGATTCTCCAGATCATTGACGAAAAACTGATGACTGTATTCGTCGCACGCGTAACACACACGCTGCACGGGCTGAGTCTTCAACAACTTTTGCTGGTCGCCAAACCCGCGGAACTTCAATTGGTACGGCCAAATATGTTCGGTGAAATCCCGTGTCGGGATGCGAGGTGGGCCCGCTTCCAGCATCGCGACGGTAAGGCCTCGCTCAGTCAGTTCCTTTGCAACCCATCCGCCGCTGGCGCCGGAGCCGATTACCAGGACGTCATGAACCTGTTTTTTAGCAAGAACCATGGGCCAGTCGTGACTGCAGTGATTTTAGCGTAGTGAAGTTTAGCGGAGTGAGTTTAGCAAAAAGCTTTGCTATTCCCAGCGAAATACTTTCGCCGAGAGCGCTGTGCACACGACAAACCCTACCGCCAGTGCCGCTACGTCGCTCTTATGTGCCCACCACGTATCGCCCCTCCAAATTCCTTCGAGTAGCGAGACCGTGTAGGTTAGCGGCACAACTTTTGCCACCGCCTGAAGCGCGGGCGGCAGCGATTGAACCGGCACGAAGAGTCCCGAGACCGCAATCATCGGGTACATGATGACGGCGCCAATCGGCTGCGCAAAGCGCGCCGTGGGAACGATGCTGGCGATGAGAAAGCCGATCGACAGGATACTGCAGGTGCTTATCAGAAGCGCGACGGTAAACCCGAGCAGCGGAATATGAATGCCGACGGGATAGTAGCGTTTGCCCGCCAGCACCATTAACAACAGCGTGGCCGCTGTGAGCAGGAGCTTGACGATCACGTGAGCAGTGAGGATCGTGTGGGGGCGCAGCGGCGTGGCGCGGAGCCGTTTGAGAATACCGCCCTCGCGGTAGATCGAAATGATCGTGACCAGCGACAGCACGGCGCCGACGGCGATCAGGACCGCGGCGAGAACTGGCAGACCGACGCTGACAAAATTGCTGGCGGCCAGGGAAGTCGGTGCGACTCCGTGGCTCACCATGCGACCCGCTACGAGGAACACCACAACGGGGATCACGATCGTCCCGATCGCTCCCAGAGGCTCGCGAAGGAATATCTTGATCTCGATCCAGGTCAATTTCCAGAGTCCACGCAGCATCATGATTGAGCCTAGTCGCGAATCGAGTGGCCGGTCAGTTTGAGAAAGACGTCCTCAAGGTTGGGGAGAATCGTACGGAAATCCGTGACCCGGATCCGATTCTCGGACAGACAATGAATCACCTCGGTGACGAGATCGTCGCCCCGACCGCGAATCGTGAACTGCGAGTCGCTGCAGGTTACCGCCTCGACTCGCGGGATGGTCCGAAAACGTTCTGCAGCGCTTAAGTCGTCTGTCGCGAGGACGACAGTTCGTTCAGGGCAGTGCCGGTTTACGAGGTTCGCCGGCTTGTCGATGTCGATGATGCGTCCGTGTTCGATGATTGCTACGCGGTCGCACAACCGTTCAGCCTCCTCCATGAGATGAGTGGTCAAGAAAACTGTCTTGCCGCGCTCGCGGATTCCGCGCACCAGCTCCCAGATGGCGCGCCGCGCCTGCGGATCCAGCCCGGTGGTCAACTCGTCGAGAAACACCACGTCCGGATCATTGATCAGCGCAAGCGCAATGAACAGTCGCTGCTTCTGGCCTCCCGAAAGAGTCATGAACCAGGCATTCCGCTTGTCGACGAGGCCAAGGTGTTCGAGCAAGCGTTCGCCGTCGATCGCCTTCTTCTGATAAAGAGATGCCCAGAGGTCCACCGCCTCCCACACTTTGATTCGCTTCTGCAGCTGCGCCTGCTGCAGCTGAACTCCAATCCGTTGTTGCAGCTTGTACACGTCGTTGAACGGATCAAGGCCCAACACCGAGATGGTACCGCGGTCGGGCGTGCGCAGACCCTCGATGCACTCCATCGTGGTGGTCTTTCCTGCCCCGTTGGGTCCGATTAAACCAAAGATCTCACCATCGTTCACTTCAAATGACACCTCGTCGACTGCCACGATTGAGCCGTAGGTCTTGCGGACTGCGGAAACTTCAATGACTGGACGCATGATGGTTTGCGAATTAGCGCAGGGAGTTCAGCGCAGTAAGTCTAGCAATAAAGAGCAGTCGAGGGGTTCCGAGGGCGTGAAGATAGGCCTCCGATGTGACGCGACAGGCTTTAAGACACCCGTTGCTTTCAAAACGAAAATGTGAGAGCCTTCCCTTTGATTGCTAGGGGTGTGAATGGATACGGCAAGACTTGAATTTTTTCGCGGCACGCTTGACGTTCTCATCCTCAAGGCCCTGGTCTGGGGACCGCTTCACGGCTATGCCATAACCAGCCTGCTCCGCCGTCAGAGTGACGATGCACTGCTGCTCGAAGAAGGCACGCTCTATCCTGCACTCTGGCGATTGGAGCACAAGGGATTGCTTGACGCCGAGTGGGGACTTTCCGAGAACAATCGCAAGGCAAAGTTCTATCGGCTCACTTCCGAGGGCCGACGTCAACTGCGTCATGAGGTGAAGACCTGGGAGGCATACGCCACAGCGGTGGCCAAGGTACTGGGTGCGACGCAGCCTCCGTTGCCGGAGAAGATCGGATGACGACAACGCCGTTTTGGCGGCGCTACGCACGACTGTTCGGTCCCGACCCGGCCGCCGACGTGAAAGACGAGTTGTGCTTTCACCTCCAGGCCAAAATTGACGACCTCATCGCACAAGGTTGGCCGCCTGAAGCGGCGCGCCAGGAAGCGGAACGGCAGTTCGGCGATCTGCGCGCCGTAGAACAAATCGGCTTACGCCTGGGAGAGAAAATGGAACGCCGAAGACGCCTCCAGGATTACTGGACCGACTCAGTTCAGGATGTGCGCTATACCTTCCGCACGCTCGGCCGCGATCCGGGTTTTGCTGCCATCTGCATCCTCATACTGGCGCTTGCCATCGGTGCGAACACTGCCGTCTTCAGTGTGGTCAACACTCTGCTCCTGCGCCCGTTGCCGTTCGCTGATTCGAACCAACTCGTTTGGATTGCCCCGCCGCCTACTAGCTGCGGCCTCTCCTGCGCCACTTACTCAGCCGACGCATACGAAGAATTCCGCGACCAGAGCCGCGCCTATCAGGACGTAACCGGATACATGGCCTTCACCACCCCTGACAATCTGCGACTCACCGGCCGCGGTGAACCCCAACCGGCTACGAGCATCGAAGTCATCGGCAACTTCTTCCAGGTTCTCGGCGTGCAGCCTGCCATGGGGCGCCTGTTTACCGCGGACGAGGCTCGCGGCGGCCCGCATCCCGTGGCGCTGCTGACCAGCGCTTATTGGCGGCGTCAGTTCAACGCCGATCCAGCCATCGTCGGCAAAGCCGTCGAACTGAACGGGACGCCGATAACCGTCGTGGGAGTCTTGCCCGACAGCTTCGACTTTGGAGCGGTGTTTTCTCCCGGCGCGAAAGTCGATCTCTTCACCCCGCTCGACCTGAATCTGGAGCGTAATTGGGGAAATATCGTCACCTTGCTCGGCCGCCTCAAGCCGGGTGTCACCGTGGCGCAGGCTCTCGACGATGCCAATCGCGTCGCGCCAAATATCTATTTCAACGTGAGATTCCCCCAGACCCTGGGCCGTTATAAAGGCGATCTCATTCCAGTACCGCTCAAGGATTACATTACGGGCAAACTGCGCCGCTCTCTGATTGCCTTATGGTGCGCGGTGGGAGCGATTTTGCTGATCGCCGGCGTGAACCTTTCGAATCTACTTCTGGCTCGTGCCGCCGCGCGCGCCAAGGAGTTTGCCGTCCGGGGCGCGCTCGGGGCGAGCCGCGGCCGCATCGTGCGCCAGTTGCTCATGGAAAGCCTCGTGCTCTCCGGCGCGGGCGCGCTGCTCGGGCTCGCACTCGCCGGCAGCCTCCTCGGCTGGCTCGCGCACCAGGGATCTCTGGCTCTGCCGCTGCACAGCGCGCTGCGCATCGACGGAGAAACGCTGGCCTGGACCGTGATCGTCGCCATCTCCACAGCTACGATCTTCGGCCTGCTACCAGGGGTCAAAATTGCCAGCGGCAATCTCCAGGAAGTGCTCAAGGACTCCGGCCCGGGAGCAGGCCTGGGCCGTAATCACGAGCGTCTCCGTGCCGCGCTGGTTATCTCGGAGATCGCCCTGGCTTGCGTGCTCCTGGTGAGCGCAGGTTTACTGCTGCGCAGCTTTGTAAAGGTGCTGGATGTTGATCTGGGGTTCGAGCCCAGCCGAGCCGCCTCGATAAAAATCGATTACGACGACAGCGCACCGACCAACGATGCCAGCGTTGCGAAACGAAGCGAAATCTTCCAGCAGATTCTCGCCCGCGTCAGCGCACTGCCCGGAGTCGAGGCCGCAGGCATGTCCGATTTCCTTCCTCTCGGACCGAATCGTGAATGGGACACACCCGTGCCTAAAGGAAAAACGGTCGTGCCCGGGGAATTGCCTGACCCGCTAGTGTATGTGATCACACCCGGATTCATTCGGGCCATGGGGATCCGGTTGCAGGGCCGGGACTTCACCTGGGCCGATGGGCCGCATAGCGAGAAAGTTGTCCTCATCAACGCATCGGCAGCTCGCGTCTACTGGCCGGGGGAAGACGCGGTCGGCAAGATTCTCATGCGCGGCGACGAGGAAGACCACGTCGTCGGCGTGGTCGACGATGTCCACGAAGAAACGGTGGAGGGCGGAACCGGCTCGCAAATCTACTACCCGGTCACGCAACAAGGCCCGGCGGGAGCGCAACTGGTCATCCGCACCAGCATGCCGCCAGCGAGTCTCGCCGGGAGCGTTCTCCACGCCCTGCGCGAGCTGAACCCCAAACAACCGTCTGCCGAATTCCGGCCCGTCCAAACTATCGTGGATCGTGCGGTCTCTCCGCGCCGCTTCTTCATTCTGCTCGTAGCAGCGTTCGCCGGCCTTGGCCTGTTGCTGGCTGCCCTCGGCATCTACGGTGTCATTTCCTATTCGGTTACGCAGCGCACCCAGGAGATCGGCCTCCGCATGGCGCTAGGCGCAACCGCGGCGAATGTGCAGCTTCGCGTCATCGGAAAGACGCTCCGCCTGACGCTGATTGGAATTGCCACAGGAAGCATTGCATCGCTCGTTGTCGCCAGGGCGATCGCCGCGCTGCTGTTCGGCACAACTCCCACCGACCCGCTTACGTTCGCAGCCGTGATTCTCACGCTGGCGATGGTCGCGCTCTGCGCCGGTTATCTTCCAGCGCGAAAAGCCTCGCACATCGATCCGATGGTTGCGCTGCGAAACAACTGAAGAAAAAATTACCCAAGAATTGATCTGGTCGGAGATCTCATCCTGAGGTCCCTGTTGCCCTTGACGCACGTTCGGCAACAATTGTAGACTTCCGTGGGATTTGGCACGATCGATCCCACCCCCCCTGAAGTTGAGTGCTTCGAAGTTCACGCATCGGCTTTAATGCAAGCACAATTCCTGGTTCAACCTTAAGGTTGTGAGAAAGACGGAATTTAATTCAAACGTCATTTGCCGCGGCCGGAGCGCCTCGGCCCGGTCTCTTGGGGAGGCCCGTGGCGTCAGCCAGAGGTTCACTATGCGCATCCATCGCTCGAAGGTATTCACAGCCCTATCTGCATGTCTGGTGGTTCTTGCTTCGACGGCATACGCACACGCCGCCAGCTTCACTATCGGCGGAACAGTCTCGGGATTGACCACCGGCAATTCGGTGACGTTGCTCGATAACGGCGGCGATTCGCTCAAGGTGACGGCCAACGGAAAATTCACCTTTACGACAGCTCTGGCCAGCGGCGCTACTTACAGCGTGACCGTCGGCACGCAGCCTACCGGCGAGACCTGCACGGTAACGGCCGGTTCGGGCACGGTGGGCACAGCCAACGTCACTGCCGTCAAAGTCGCGTGCAAAGCTACGACCTATACCATCGGCGGCACAGCCTCCGGCTTGCTCACCGGCCGTTCTGTCACGCTGCTCGACAACGGCGGCGGCGCGCTCAAGGTAACGAAGAACGGCGCATTTACTTTTAAAACGGGATTGGTCAGCGGCGCGGCCTATGACGTGACCATCAGCGTGCAGCCCAGCGGCGAAACCTGCACGGTAACGGCCGGTTCGGGCACGGTGGGCACCTCCGATGTGACCAGCGTCGCAGTCGCGTGCACGCCCAAGAGCTACACCATCGGCGGCACGGTCTCGGGATTGTCTACCGGAGCTTCGGTGACGCTACTTGATAACGGCGGCGATTCGCTCAAGGTGACGGCCAACGGGGCATTCACCTTTGCCACGCCTGTGGCCAGCGGGGCGGCTTACAAGGTCACCGTCAGCGTGCAGCCCACGGGTGAGACCTGCACGGTCACGAAGGGTGCGGGCAAAGTGGTGGCAGTCGATGTCACCACGGTCGTTGTCGCTTGCAAAGTCCTGACCTTTACCGTTGGTGGCACAGTCTCGGGGTTGAGCAGCGGCTCTTCGGTGACCTTGCTCGACAACGGCACCAATTCGCTTACGGTGACGGCCAATGGCACGTTCACCTTCACAACCGCACTGGATTACGGCGCGACCTACAGCGTCACCGTCGGAACGCAGCCCTCCGGTGAGACCTGCACGGTGACGGCCGGTTCAGGCACAGTTACCAAGAAAGTCAGCACCGTCAAAGTCACATGCAAAGCATCCTCGACCTTCACCATTGGGGGCACGGTCTCGGGATTGAACACCAGCGCCTCGGTGAAGCTGCTCGATAACGGCGGCAATGCGCTCACCGTCAGCACCAACGGCTCGTTCACCTTCACAACTGCATTGGCTAGCGGCGCCACCTACAGCGTCACCGTCGGTACGCAGCCTACGGGCGAAACCTGCACCGTCACCAACGGTTCGGGAACAGTGGGCTCGGCCAATGTGACCAACGAGGCGGTCGCGTGCGCATCCGCAACTTTCAGCATCGGCGGCACCGTCTCGGGGTTGAACACCAGCACGTCGGTGACCCTGCTCGATAACGGCGGCAATGCGCTCACGGTCAGCGCCAACGGCTCATTCACCTTCACTACGAAGCTGGCCAGCGGCGCCGCTTACAGCGTCACCGTCGGAACACAGCCTACGGGTGAAACCTGCACCGTCACCAACGGTTCAGGGACAGTCGGCTCGGCCAATGTGACCAATGTGGCCGTCGCGTGCGCGGCCAATCCCACCTTCAGCATCGGCGGAACGGTTTCGGGATTGAGCGCCAGCACCTCGGTGAAGCTGCTCGATAACGGGGGTAATGCGCTTACGGTCAGCGCCAATGGCTCATTCACGTTCACCACCAAGCTGGCCAGTGGCGCAACTTACAGCGTCACCGTCGGAACACAGCCTACGGGTGAAACCTGCACAGTCACCAACGGTTCGGGAACAGTGGGCTCCGCCAATGTGACCAACGTGGCGGTCGCGTGCGCCGCATCCGCAACCTTCAGCATCGGGGGCACCGTCTCGGGGTTGAGCGCCAGCACTTCAGTCACCCTGCTCGATAACGGCGGCAATGCGCTCACGGTCAGCGCCAACGGCTCGTTCACCTTCACCACGAAACTGGCCAGCGGCGCCACTTACAGCGTCACCGTCGGAACCCAGCCCACCGGCGAGACCTGCACCGTCACCAATGGTTCGGGCACCGTGGGCTCGTCTAATGTAACCAACGTCGCCGTCGCGTGTTCTTCCGGTTCCGGCGGCGGCAGCGCGTATTGGATCCCCTATTCTGCGTCTCCGGTCTCAGGGGCAACTCCGCCCGGAAGCACAGGCCTGTTCGTGATCCCATCGGACAAGGTGTCCTCCTCGCCCGCTCCAACTTTTATCACCACGGACGTGACCCAGCTTCTCGGGATCGGAACCCAAATTACGGAGAGTGGCGGCGTACTTACATACTCGCCTCAGGTCATGATGTATGCCGACACCAACTCAGCGGGAGTCACCAAGATCTATGGCCTGACCCTGGCGGGCACGTCGACGGTCCCGTCACCGACCCAGATCAGCAGCCTGGCGGTGCCTTCCGGCCAAGAGGTTTGCCAAATCACCACATCGGAGACCAACGTCACGCAGCCGACCACGCTGTTCGCCGTCCTCGAGGTGGGCACCGCAACGCAGTGCATTTCGGCCGGCGGCACCTTCGAGGTCGTCCATTACACGGATTCATCGACCACCGCTCCCGTAGTGGTGAGCCTCAACACGACCACGATGAATGGGATATACCAGAACGGCGCATTGACCGGGTTGCTGGTGTTCGATTCAGCCACGAACTCCCTTGACATCTATGCCGACGATACCTTCACGTCGCCGACAAAAGAGATCACGGGTCTGCAGAACGCCAGCTATGTTTCCGGCGTCCTCGACGAGGCCACCTTGAGCACCAGCGGAGTTTTCGTCTCGGCGACTACCACGGGCGGGGTGACGGACCTGTATCGCATCGATGGTGCGACGCAGACGGCCACTCTAGTCCAGAATCTGATGACCGGGACTGTCAGCACCGTGGCCCAGGACGACACCAACCTGTACTACATGGTCCTCACCGGGGGCGCCAGCTCCACGGTCGCAACGTTCAATCAGGTTGCTCTCACCGGCGGAACTCCCAAGCTCCTCTACACTTCGCCAGCCTACGTCCCGGAGGGCTCGGCTGGACTCGTGGCTTATCAGCTAATCGGGAGCAATGACTCCGTTCTTGCTTTCGAATTCTATTCGGAACCGACCACCAGCGGCTCCCTAGACCCGACCAAGGCCACGGCAACGCTTTACACTGTGCCGGTCGGAGAAACCACAACTACCCCGACGACGCTGGCCAACTACCCGGCCGGCGATTTGCTCACCAATGTGTTCCTCTCTGCGCCAAGCGGCAGCGGTCTTTCCAGCAGCGTCCTCTTCGTGACCGTTCGGAACGCGAGTGGATCAATCTCGGCCCCAACCATCGCCTATTCCGCCGTGTCGATACCGCTTAATGGAGGCACCGCTCCAGCTCCAATTGCAAATTCTGCGTACGAACAGCTTGCCGTGATCTCGGGTCGGCTCAGCTACAGCGTATGGCAGGTGATCGGCATTACGGACACAAATGGCGGATGGGGCGGCGGTACCGCCTATACGGTGAATGTCAGCACCCTGGTGGATACGCCGTTCACCACCACTGGCGGTGCGGACTATGTCTTCGGGAAAGGCTTTTCCGCAGGATTGGAGGCGATCTCAAGCAATAACATCGCCATCGGTATCCTGAACAATTCCTCCGCGCTCGCCAGCGGTGCGACGCCGCAGGAGGACGGCGTGGCGGCTGACTTGACCAAGAGCTTCTTCTATCCGATCGTCCTGACGAATACCAATGTTCTGCCGTATTAGGGAGCCGAAGAGAAAGCCGTATTGAAAGAAGCCGGACCCTGGGGGAATACCGGGATTTGCCCGCTCCCAGGATGTTGCGGAAATGCCGAAGGCGTCAAGGAGTTCGTCCGGCCGGCCGGAGTGCGGCATCTGCCGCACGGCGATGAGTTGCGATTTGGCGGGGGCGACGCCGGCCTGCGCGATGCAGTTCACTCCCCACCCGCCACGGTGGCCTTATCACAGAGGCCACTGTGGTTTATCCCCCGCAGGTTAGGAAAGCAAATGGCGCTCGTACGGACCCTCACTGATCGCGACCAGGATCAATCTGGACTGCCGCTTCCGCCGGGCTTGAGAGAGCTTTATGATGGGGATCTGCGTTTCCGTAATTCACCCGCTGAGCGGCCCTTTGTCATTGCGAATTTCGTTTCCACTCTTGATGGGGTCGTGAGCTACGAGATTAAGGGCCAGGCTGGCGGCTCGACCGTAAGTGGTTCTGACACTGCGGACGGTTTCATCATGGGACTGTTGCGAGCTTCTGCCGATGCAGTCATCGTCGGCGCTCGTACCGTCCACGACGCGAGCCCCGAAGCTCTTTGGACCCCTGAATACACCTACCCCGATGCGAAACTTTTGTTCAGAGAATACCGGGTAAACGTGTTGCATAAACCCGAATACCCCCTCCTCGTCGTCGTTAGCGGCAGTGGCAGATTGGAGCTGGAGAGAGCAATTTTCCGAACGCCCGGAATGCGCACAGCAGTGATCACAACCTCCGCCGGGAGCGATGCACTCGTGAGGGCAGGCGCAACGAAATTGCCCTCTGTTCAGATTCATGCTCTGGATGCGAAATGTGGAACAATGGCTCCCATGGCGATGCTGCGATTGCTCTATGCGGAGCTTGGGGTACGGAGGCTCCTTCACGAAGGCGGCCCCACACTCTTCGGACAATTTCTGGGGGCGGAAGTTGTAGACGAATTCTTTCTGACGCTGTCGCCGCAAATCGCCGGCCGCAAGGGGGACACAATTCGGCCAGGTCTTGTGGAAGGAATGGAGTTCATGCCGGACCGTGCTCCCGGGTTTCAACTGCTCAGCGTCAAGCAAAGGGCTGAGCATTTGTACCTGCGCTACCAGCGTACTCAGGCCACCCGCTGATGGCGTGGAGCAAGACTCCGCTTCAGGAAGGCCCCTGAAATAAAAAGTGAGAAGATCGGTCCTCGATAACCGCTCTTGCTCCCCCTTCAGCGACCAGCAACGCTACCGCTCACGCAACGCCGCCTCCGCGCCCGTAGCGCAGGTTTTCTTCTTATGCAGCGGCCCGCCGAATTGGCCCCGCTTGTGCGACCTCAGCGCATGTAGCCGCGCATTGACGGCACGCTTGAGCACACTTCCTCATCGTTTCGCCTTCGGACTTCCCGCACTCTGCCGCGCAGGCTGTGCAGAGCTCGGAACAGATACTGCACAGCCGGTCAGCGAATCCAGAGCCGCCCGTAAGCAGGGTTACGCAGGTTCGGCACAATTCAAGGCATTCGTTACAGGGTGACCGAAACTGACGCTGCCAGCGACGAGTACACAGCTCGTTCCGCTGCGAACCCCTCAGGCGAGCCGAACGGGCGACCCCTTTGTTCCCAAAGCTTGTACGCCAGTTTTGCCACGAACTCGTGCCGATCCTCCCCTGGAAAATCGGTGGTGAGCCCGATCGGTTGTTGCTTGTCGGGTGACTTATGTTTATTGGGCATGGGGTTGCTTCCTCGAATTCAAATTCATCGCCAGGATGGGGCTTCCTGCCACACAATGAAAGGAGCCGAACTTCAGGCCGGCGAGCAAACTCAAACCAAGAATTGCGCTTGATCGAGGTTCGAGCCGAAAACTGACTTGGCCCTGCATGGAAAACTCTTTCCCAGAGTCGAAGAGATCGTCAGGGGCGGTTCGGGAAGCATCGACCGCCAAACGCCAGATCTTTCCGGCTAGCAAGGGAGGAATGAAAAAGCCAACTGATCGGGTGTCGGCGTTAAATAGGAGGAGCAAGTCAGGCTCCGTCTGTCCCAGAATCAGGCACGCAAAGGATTTCCGTCGCTGGTCGGCTGCGACACATTCATATTCGTCTCCGGCGGTGACGCGATCCAGTTTCTGCGGCGGCGTTGTGGACATTTCTGATTAAGCCAGAAGAGTGGAGATGAGTCTATTAGACGATGGTATTGACCGATGCCTCCGGATAGACCAATGTTGGCAGGCGAGCAGACTAACGCTTGGCTGAGACGGGCTCCGTCCGGTCACGTTTCTGGCACATAGGCGTCGATCAAATGACGCACCATCGGTTCTCCGGAAAGATAGCTGGATATTCGCCCTTCCAATTCGCGGTCGGCCTGGGTTTGCCTCTCATGCTGGCGCAGATGCTCCGCCCAGGAGTTCACCAGGAATATCTCCAGATAACGATCCGCGACCTCAGTATCCCGGAAGATTGCCCACCGGTACGCCCCATCGCGACGCCGCACCCGACCATATTCGTGCATCGCATCCACAAATTCTGCCGTCCGCTTTGGAATCACGGTGTATTCCACGGAAACCAGTACCGGTCCTCTGTCAACATCAGTCCCAACTTCCCCGATGACGACGGGCATGCGCCAGTGGTTCCAGGGACTCAAATCCGCGGTCGAATCAGGAAGTTGCGCGAAAAGGGCAATCGACGCGGTGACGATTGTCCCCACTCCAGCGTAGACAAGCGCGGTTCCAACGCCCGAGCGTTGCGCGACGGCTCCCCAGGCCGCGGTCCCGAGCGCATACGTCCCCTGATAAACCAGAATGAAGATGGCGAGGACTCGTGCTCTTACCCAATCCGGCGCCAGGTTCTGGATCAGGGCACTGATGAGGGAAATGAAAATGACCCATGCCGCACCGCCGAACAACATAACCGCAGCCAGCGTGCTCAATCTGTGCAACCCGCTCATCGCCAGAATCACTAACCCCAGGCTCACGACGCCCGTCGATACGATGGTCTCCGTCGACCACCGGTTGCGGGCCGACTGCATGACCAGAGCGCCGATGATGGCGCCCCCGCCAAAACAGCCAAGCAAGAGTCCGTAGCCCGTTGCATGTTGATTCACGCTGCGCGAGACCGTCGGCAGCAATGCGAACAGGGCGCTGGTGAAGAACATGACCACGCCTGTTCTGAGCAATACCGTCAGGATTACGGGAGAGTGCCGGACGTATCGAATTGCGGCGACGGTGGCTCCGGAAAAAGATTCCGGCGGAGCGCTCCTCTTGCGCACCGGCCTTTTCCACCTGGCAACCACAAGAATGACGCCGAAGAACGATACGAAATTTGCAATGAAGGCTGCGGCAACGCCCGCAACCGATATGATCGCGCCGGCGAGCGCTGGCCCAACCGCTCGGGCAAGGTTGAATTCAATCCCGTTCAGCGCAGAAGCCGCTGCCAGGTCTTCCTTGGACACCAGTTCAGGGAGGATTGCACGCCATGCCGGCGCTTCGAACGCATCTCCCGCCGAGAGCGCAAATGTGAGCACCAGGAGTATCCATGGCGACATCACTCCGGCAATGGTCAGGATCGCTAGAATCAACGCGACCCCCATCATCCACGACTCGGTGAAAAGAACCAGCTTGCGGCGGTCGACGATATCGCCGGCAGAGCCCGCTGGAAGGGCCAGCAGAAAATAGGGCAAGGAAGCGGCAGTCTGCGTCAGCGCAACATAAATCGGCCCGGCGCCAAGGGAGACCATCAACCATGCAGCGCCGACGTTCTGCATGAAAGCGCCCGCGTCTGAAATGACGTCCGCGATCAGCAGATTGCGAAAAATCGTCACTCGAAGCGGTCGCCACAGACTTGGGGAAGCAGTCGGCTTCATTTCTCTCCGCTGTTGTCTCTCTACTCGCTATTTCTATTTCTTTCGCGCGATCGTGGCGTCTTCCACACTGGCTTTCTTGTTCCACCCGTGGAAACGCGAGAGGTCACCCGCATCCCACGCCTTGCGGAGTCCAGGAGCACTCAGATCCCAGTCTGGGCGGATTTCACTCGTCACGATGCGCAGGTCGTGCCACAGATCGATGACCGATGGACGCCCCCAGAACCAGTAGCCGTTATAGATGCTGTAGATCACGAGGCCCGGCTTGAGCACGAGCGTATGCGGGATCATCGGATTATGCTCAGGGTCGGTGTACTCCTGGATGTCGAGATCCTTCTGAATCGTTCGCTCGGGATCCGAAAGGAATGGCCACTGGGCTCCGACTGACGCACGGAATTCCTGCAGAGTATGGTGATCGTCGGTGGCGATCGTGGCGATCTGCGTGTACGCCACTGCAATCCTCGGGTAGAACGCGGCGAGTTCCAAATGCTGCTGGTGCTCTTTTGGGCAATAGTGGCCGCGCGCCAGCGTGAGGATTAGCGGATCGTCGCCCTGCAGCTCGCTGAGCTTCCGCGGTGTGCCCGTGTGATCGGGCAGTTCGTAGTTGGGGAAAATACCTCCGGGCACAATATCAGAACGCATGATTGGACTCCTCTCGTTTCTCTTAAGGGGTAGTGGGCTGTTTTGAAATCGCAGAATTATGGGGCGGCCTTAAGGTCAAAGCCTAGGCTGTGGGAACAACTGCATCCCGCCACGGGACACCGAACCTCGCCTCCCTCGGAAAAATCATTCATATCGTAGGCAACCACTATGTGGGGATTAAACGGGTGTCCGCACTGCCTACAATTGCCGTCGGCATCGTCTAAGCTGGGTCTTTCTTGTTCGCTCATGCCGCTGCCTCAGATGCTTTTCTGTCCAATAATCCCACCAATTCTCCCAAACTCCAAACCTCTCAAAGATCCAGCGTTACACTCGCGTTTGGCTGGGAACAGCATACGAGCACGTTCCCCGGAGCGGGCCTCTCCAGCGGCTCAGGGTTATAAGTGATCGATCCGTCAACCAGACCAGTCATGCAGGTATGACAGACCCCAATGCGACACGACCATCTAACCGGAACGTCGCACGCTTCCGCCAGTTCAAGCAAGCTCGCGAACTTCGAATCCCAAGCAGCGGTGATCCCGCTACGCGCGAATGAGACTGCGGGGCCAGATCCGGGCGCCCCTTGTGGCAGGTGAGGAGTGTGAGCAACCTGCGCCATACCAGGGGTAATGCTCTCAAGCGTACCGAAGACTTCCGTGTGCACATTCTCGGAGAGCACACCCCAGTTTCGCAGCCCATCGCGCATGTTCTCCAAGAACGAAGTGGGACCACACAGATAGAAGTCACTACCCTGTGACACGCCAATTCTCTCCAGCAAGGCTGTGTCAATGTGCCCGGGAGCATCGAAATCTGCCCCGACTTGGTCGATCGCAGTGGGCCTGCTGTATACAACGTATCCTCTTCCGCGAGAGAGCTGCTTCAGTAATGAACGCGATTCTTCCGCAAATGGATGCTCGACGCGATTGCGCGCTCCATAGATCCACCAGATTTCTCGTTGCGATCTTTCAGCGGCGAGTGAGTGCAGCATCGACATCACCGGCGTTGCGCCCACTCCAGCACTCAGCAGAACCACAGGACTCTCGCCGGGACGCAGAATAAAGCTGCCACGCGGCGCACTCACATCCAACAGATCGCCTGCTCGCGAACGGTTGCACAGAAATGAACTCCCGATCCCATTCAATTCGCTCTTGACGCTGATGCGGAAATGATCGGCAGCCGGCAGATCAGACAGCGAATAGCTGCGAAGAGCCGGCGGTTTGCCCGGATCGACGAGCAACCGCAAGACGACAAATTGGCCCGCCTGGCAGAGAGGAAGTAGCTGCCCGTCGGTTGGCTCTAGAACCAACGAAGTTACGTTATCGCTTTCCTTACGGATCTGCGCAACCCGCATCTGTCGAAATCCGGGCCATGCTGGAGGCTGCTCCTCATTCGCGAGTCCCGGATTCCCCACCGTAGTTGTCGAGCTCAGATCTCGTTGGACCAGGTCTTGTTGGAGCATGGCCCGGAACGAGTCCTGCCAACCTTTGCTAAGTGCAGGAATCCGCAGCACACGTTCCAATTGTTCGCGAGTCTGTCCTGGCAAATACAAGAGGGCGTCAACCTCGGCCACACTGATTTGCTCTGGACCGTCAGAAATTTTTACAATTTCGTCGCCGGCGCCAACTTCTCCCTCCTGCAACACGCGAAAGTAGAATCCTGGTCTGTGATGTGCTACGAGCAGAGCCGGCATCCGAGGTTCATTCATGCGAATGCCAACGCGGTAGCACGTTACGCGCGGCTGTGTCACTTCAAATTCAGCGCCACCGATGCGGTAGCGATCGCCGATGCACACCTCGTTATCAGGAAGTCCCTCGACGGTGAAGTTTTCGCCGAACTGGCCCAATGTAAAATCGTTGCGGCCCAAAAAGCTCTCCCAGTAATGGTAAGAATCCATCTGGTAGACAAATACGGCGCGCTGCTCCCCTCCGTGGCCGGCGAGATCGGCTTGCGCATCACCATCGATATCGAGCTTGCGCACCATTCGCCGCCCATCCACTGGAGATTTCCAGACGGACGTTCGGACCGTTTTGCCGTTCCACGTCACGTCGCGCGGAAGGCCGACATTTACTGAAAGCAATCGGGGCATGCGTACCTCGTCGAAGTCAGCGCGCGGTTAAAGTCCTTTATTTTTTACCAACGACGAGCCGGAGCCGCACCGTCCACGTGGAGTATCTCTCCGCTCACATGACCTGCCTGTGCCAGGTACAGAACAGCATCGACAATATCCTTTACCGTCGCCCTTTTCCTGGCCGTCTGCAACGTCGAGTCGTTGGGATCATTGCGGTGCATCGCTGTATCCACTTCGCCGGGGGCCACGGCATTAAAGCGAATGCCCTCTTTTGCATACTCGACTGCGAGATTCTGGGTTGCTGAATTCAAGCCACCCTTCGTAATCATAGAGATGGAGCCATTTTCGCCGGCGATTGGCCGGTCGGCAAGCGCCGCGGTGATGCTTACAACACATCCCGATTTTTGTTTCAACATCTCTTTCACGGTGCGCTGAGTCATGTAGAAGAATCCAAGCAGATTCGTGGAGACAAGTGCCTCGAAGTCCTCGGCAGTGAACTCGATGAAAGGCCTGGTCAGGAAGATGCCAGCGTTATTCACCAAGACATCGATGGTTCCGAAGCTGTTGATTGCTGCCTCGACAGCAGAGGCAGCCGTTTGCTGCTTGCCGATATCGCCATCGACGAGAACCAGGCTGCTGGAAGTGGTCAACGTTCGATGGGCATTACGAGAGGTTGCGACGACGTTATAACCTTCTCCCAGAAACCCTTCGACCAACCCTCCGCCGATAGCCCCCGATGCTCCGGTTATGATCGCTGTTTTCTTGCCCGACATAAATAACCTTTCGTTCCAAAGGTCCGAACCCAATATACAACTGGGTCACCGGCCCCCCTCAAAGCGGCTTCATCCTGCTCGCCGCGCCGGGAAGCCCTCGCGTGAAGAACCGACGAATCCTTGGACGAGTGAGGCGATTTCGTCTGCGGCGGTGTCCAAGGCGAAGTGGCCGCCATCGACGATGTGGACTTCGGCTTTGGGGACATCGCGGCGATAGGACTCTGGCTCGGAGGGGTCGAACGAAGACTCATACTTACCCCAGATCACCAGCAGGCGCGGCTGCTTCTCGCGCATCCAGGCTTGCCATTTCGGGTAGGAGTCGACGTTGGTGCGGTAGTCGTAGAAGAGGTCGCTTTGAATGTCAGCCTGGCCGGGCTGATTTATAAAATAAAATTCGTCGGTCCAGAGATCGGGGTCATGGCGCTCCACGTTGGGATCGTTCGCCGCGTGGCGGGCCTTCGTGGCTGCAAGCGACAGGAGATTCGTGCGCAGCGCGCTTTCGTTGGCAGCGCGATCGGCCCAAAAGGCGCGCCGCGTTTTCCAGTTCTCTCCGAGACCGGTATTGTGTGCCACCGCATCCTGGATGATGAGAGCTTCGACTCGGTCCGGGTGAGCCAAGATCATGCGAAAGCCGACGGGGCCACCGTAATCCTGCATGTAGAGGGTGAAGTGGGAGAGACCGAGCGCTTCTGTGAAGTGATTCATGATTTCCGCGAGGTGATCGAAGGTGTACGCGAATTTCTTCGGGTCCGGCCAGTCGCTGTGACCGAAGCCCGGGTAATCGGGCGCGACAAGATGATAGCGATCGGAAAGACGGGTGAAGAGAGGCTCGAACATTCGCGAGGAGGACGGCAAACCGTGCAGCAGGAGAATCGTCGGGGCGTCTTTCGGACCAGACTCCCGGTAGAAAATTGACAGCCCATCGATCTGTGCGGTGCGATAAAAAATTAAATTCTTCATGATTCGTTCCTCTCGTCGGATCTGGACTTGTGGTTCCGGAGCTTGGGCAAACAGTTGCAAGGATGCGAGCATGACAGAAATCGTCAGTAGCATGTGGTGCGAATGCAGGGATGTAATACAACGTGGGGATGCGGAAATTCTAAACCTGGCTCCGTGCATGCTTACGCGGCCACCCGTTCCGCAGATCGAATCTTGTGCGGCGAGCCGACGTAAGGAAAGGAGGTGAGGAGGTCTGTGTGCGGCCCTACGTTGTCCCGCGTCACCTTCCCATTTGTGAGAATGGAAAGAAAGACATCAATTGCGTCATCAGTAAGTGTCCGTCCATTGGCGGGATAGCACGCGGGCTTGCCGGGATCAAAAGGGAGGACGTCCGGCAGCAGGATCCCTGCCGCACGCTTCGCTTGCTCCGGTGTATAGCCACCCGTGTGCTCCAGCGAGTGCGCGAATACAGGGATAAAACGGGCATCGTCCGCCGGCTGCGCAGCCTGATAGGCGGCTTGCTGATCACCAGGGAGGAAAACAGATTGTGAGGCTAACGCCCCGCGGTCCGCCTGCACCCATTTTCCGGTCGCACCGTCCACGGTGCGATGCCACAGGCCCACGTTTCCAGAGCCCAAGGCAGAGTTGGGCACTTCCAGCACGATGCTGCACACGTCCTTATCGGCAAAAAAATCGTGACCGGTGAACTGCAGATTGTTCAGTGCCCCCATCGTGTCAAAGAAAAAGGGGTCGCTGCGCCAGCCTGCGAAGAAGCGGTAGTCTCCGGCCGCGGTTACATGTACCTCGCGTGCGATCGAGACCGGGGCGCCTTCTATGATCGTTTGCCCGTCGTCGCCTGTACCGGCGGCCTCGCCGCCTTCGACGCGGCGCAATGTTGCGGTCTGGGCCCCGTTCTTGTCCGAGGTGAAGCGCACCCGGTACGCGATATCGGCGACGGCGTCGCCGTCCGTGTCAATCTTGAGTTCGTAGACCGCTTCGGTCGCGAAGGGTTCGTCCGTGGTAGGCCCGGCTGGGTTTACACCGGCGGATGGATGCACGTTCATAATCAGGATCGATTTGCCAATATCCCCGGGCTTGGGGAATGCATACAGGTCAGTAAGATCGAGGCGGGCATCCCCATGGGGGAAACCATAGTCGGGACCCGAGTAGTGGTGAGACATATTATCTTCTCCTTCTCTGGATATCAGCACATCGTAAATTACTTCAATCTCCACCGGCGTCCCGGAGTGGAAGGCGGGCCATGCGTCGGCTTCGATCAGGCATCACACCAGAAGCGCGGATGCAAAACAATTGGACGATAGTATCGGCGAAACCTTCGTATCGGTCGATGCCGCAAGCGTTCTATGATCTTGCGCTGGAGTCACCCGATTTACCAATCGAGCCGAGGCTGCTACTGTGACTGCTCGCCAATCTCGACTGGTGGCTCGAGGCGGTCTGTCCATTTGTTCTGACTCGTCGAGCCAGTCCTCTGTCGAAAGACTAGCCTGCTCTGGACCGAACAATTCCTTCACCGCACGGATGAACGCCGATAACTCGCGCTCCGCCACATTGATCTGGTCTTCGCAAGTTGAATTGCAAAACGATTCTTCCTTATCCATGGGACCTTCCCCTAATCAGGGTGCGTATTGTGTGAAGACAAAGTCGCGAGCTTTGACAGGCTCGTGGCAGGGAAAGCAGGTTTTGAGCAGCGCCGCGTCCGCAGGTTTGCCGTCTTTGAATTGAGCAAACCCCCAGCCACCGGTCGCGGCATATTTTTTCGAGTTCTTGACCATAAACTGAACGTTCGTGGCGGGTCCGGCCACGAAAGATTGGGAACGGCCAAACACTTTGTTGTTTTCCTCGGACGGGACATAACTCCAGGCGAGGCGCGCGATGATTGTGCCGTCCGGGAACGGCAGCTTTCCCTCGCGGTATGCCTTGATTGCTACATCGTTGCCTAGGAGGGCGCGAAGATCGTTGAGATTGCCTTCTTCGTGGGCCACAGAGATCAGCTTCCAGTCGCGGTATCCGGGAGGAATTGTGATTCCGAAAACCGGATCGGCCTCTCCATCGGAGCGTCCAGAAGCGTGAGCCATGTAGACGACGACGCCGGTTAGCGATACAACTGCAACCAACAGGTAAGCAAATCCTTTCATACGATGTGCTCTTTTCCAAAGTGCTTATTTATCGATGCTTTCTCTGTGAGGACCATCAATATTTCATCTTTCATTCTCCTCGTGCTCTTGATCGTGCGTATCCGATTGAATCGGTCCACGCGAATCATCAGAACAGAAGCTCAGGAGATGAACAATTGGACAATGGTATCGCCGATACTTTGGTAGGAGACACAGTTCGCGCGACTTGCATGGACTGAGAAGCCATTACGGGAACCTCGGGCTGCGGACCGGCTTTTCGACGCGTTTTATACCACCAAGGGGGATGGAATGGGAATCGGGCTATCCGTCAGCCGTTCCATTATCGAGAGGCACCACGGCCGTCTATGGGCGACACTAAACGATGGTCCGGGAGGCGTATTTTCGTTCTCCATTCCTCGATCGTCCGAGGGTTTGGCTTGCGCCGGTGGTATCGGTAACTCTCAGCCGCCCGCTGTACCCGGTCCCAATGCGGCGTAAGGGCTAGGCTAGTCTTCGTATCTGCGACAAACCAACACCAAGGTGTAATGGACACTTTCTTGCGAGGTGGCGCACCCTGGGGTCATGGAGTCCGACCACGGAGGCTGCGCGCCCGCCCTTCCACTTGTCTCGATCGTTGATGATGACGAGTCCATACGTGAGTCGCTACCTGACTTGTTGAAGCAGCTCGGTTTTGCAGCCCGCGCGTTCTCGTCGGCGGAAGAGTTCCTCGCGTCTGATTGCATCGACCAGACCAGATGCCTGCTCCTCGATGTCGCTATGCCTGGAGTAACGGGGCCCGATCTTCAACAGGAACTGAGACAACGGCGACAGTCGATTCCGATCATCTTCATTACGGCTGATAGAGATATGCTCGTTCGCCAGCGGCTGATCGAACAGGGTGCCGTGGAATGCCTGTTCAAGCCATTCAGCGACACGGCTCTGCTCGAGGCGGTTAATTCGGCACTTCACCCGAAGTGAGATTTCCGCACTCCTTGACGGTCAGGCTGAATGCAGCGGTTTCGCGGGTCAATTGGGCCGTCGCGCGTGGCAGTCTCAACGTCAATCATGTTCGTTGGTTTTTTGCCACTACCCTCATAAGGAAGGGTTCTCGGCAAACTTCCAGCGCAAGTGGCGGTCGCCATTGTTGGCTACGGGCTAATCAGTGACATGAAATGCCGAGTGCCGCGCGTTTTTCCGATCGCGATCGCCGCATCGTTTCACAAGCACTACCGGAGACACCCCAACGTGATGGTATACCAACCGCGACCGGCAGGGTCTTCAGATCGACGTCCTATCGCGATATGGAAACAGACTCGGACGCATTTCATTCCCCGGGGCCCAATACCTAAGGTATAGCCGATACCAACGTACAATTGATTCGCAGCAGCACCTGCGGTGTAATCCCTTCATCGCAGCCGATTCGGTCAGACGAGCGACACTGTACACTCCGATACTGCGCTCGCCTCTGGCCAAATACCTAGCGAGAGAGGATGGCAAAGACATGCCGGAAGCAACTTGGAAGCCTCACGAGAAACATGGACGGCTGACGACGCAGAGCGACTTGCCCGACAGCGTCTACGCATTTCCGAAGCAGCGTAAAGAACCACTGACCGACGCACAACATGTCCGTAATGCGGTCGCGCGATTCGATCAAGTCCTCGACGTCTCCGATGCCGATCGCGCTTTGGCGTTCGCCAACATCGAGAAAGCTGCAAGCTACTACGACGTGAACCTCGCGGAAACTTCGTGGCACGAACTGGGCATTCATCCTCAAAAAAAGCGGTGACCCGTTGAACCCATCGTGAGCTGGGATCGGACCGTTTGTGGAACGCGACCTCACGCCACTTCGAATCGTCTAGAATCCGTTAGTGACTGTTTGTGCACCGTACAAGGAGATCAAACATGAAAGCAATCGTTCTCCACGCATATGGCGGTCCGGAAGTGCTGAAATTCGAAGACTATCCCGATCCAGTACCCGGCCCGGGCGAGGTGCTGGTGCGGGTCGCCGCTGCGAGCGTGAATCCGATCGACTACAAGCGACGCGCCGGATTAACGAAGGATTTTTACCCCATGAAGTTCCCAGGACTGATAGGCGTCGATATGGCGGGCACTGTTGTCAAGATAGGTTCGGGAGTAGAGGGCTTTTCCGTCGGCGATCAGGTGTTCGCGATGGCGGACAATACTTACGCCGAACTTTGCGTCGTGAAGGCAGCGGTCTTGGCGAAGGTGCCGAAGGGTCTCGACTTGATCCAGGCGGCGGCGTTGCCACTGGTGACGACGACCGGCAACCAGCTACTTTCCGCTACGGATATCAAAGCCGGCCAGACGGTTTTGGTCGTAGGTGCTGCGGGAAATGTCGGGCGTTCGGCGGCATTCACTGCGAAGCAACGCGGGGCGACTGTGATCGCTGGGGTTTTGAAGAGGACGATGGATGAGGCGAAGACTGTCGGCGCGGATCAGGTCGTCGCAACCGACGACGACACCGCGCTTGCAAGTCTTCCGCCGCTCGATGCGGTGGCGGATACGGTCGGCGGAAGAACCGCGGAGAAGCTGATCGCCAAGGTTAAACCCGGAGGAGTCTATGCATCGGTTGTAGATGTGCCGCAGAACGCCGCGAAATACCCGTCTGTGAAAGTGGTGCATGTGTTCTCGAAATTCGACAGGAAAACGCTCGAGTTCATGGCCGAAGCCGTGCGCGATGGCAAGCTGGTAATACCGATCAGCCAGAAACTCCCACTCAGTGAAGCGGCCGACGCTCAAGCAACGGCGGAAAAGGGTGGCAGCGGGAAGATCTTGCTGGTGGCTTGACTCTTGCCGGGCATCGATCAGCTCAGTAACTTGCCGGCGAGCCAGTAATCGACACTGAACTTTCCCGGACCAGAGCAGATCAGCCAGATGAAGAAGAGCGCGTACAGGACTTCCGGAAGGTAAAGGAAATCGTCGAGCCAGTTAAGTGGAGAAAGTCCCTTAGGCAGGGTGGAGACCGCGCTGGTCAGGGTGGCAACAATCATATCGATCAATAAAGCCACGCACGCCAGGCTCGAAAGAAACCCCACGGTCACCAGAGATCCGCCAACGAACTCGACACCCGCCACGAAATAAGCCGTCTGCCGGGGAAACGGGATTTTGGCCTTCACCAGCGTGTCATAAACAGGTTTCGTGCCGCCGGCGACAAACAATTTGTTTGCCCCGGAGATGGCGAAGAACAGCCCGATCGAAACGCGTATCAGCAGGATGGCATATTGTTCCAAATCGCCGCTACCCTGCAGCGCAAACTGGACCAACCGTTTCCAATCCATCTCTCGATCCTCCATCCAAGGGAAGCGCTGTAACGATACCCCATGTCACACCGACTTGCCCCGGCAACCGCGCCAATGTCAGCCTTACGTGAAGTCGGTGCTCATTGACGACTCCAACTCCGACGAGCAGTGCTCATCCGGGCGGCCCATACCTGTCTGATTTTCAGGCGGCATCAGCGAAAACCGCCGAACCTAGTTTTCATCGATATTTACGCCCTCCAAGTGTCGTCTCTTTCTCAATTAGCTCTTTCTGGGCGTCCCCGATTCTTATGCCGCTGAAACCACCTTCTTCTTCTCATTGAGTGCCGGTAGAAGAAGGTTCAGAAGCGCTTGATCAGAGAACGGGTTCTGGCCGGAGATCAGCTCGCGATCTTGAATGACATAGCTCGACCATGGAGCGAGCACACTTACGTCACCGCCCGCCGTACGCAGGGCGAAGTCTGGGTAGAACAGCACCTTGCCGCCAATCTCCTGCGGTTCCCGCTGCTGCTCTTCCGCTGTCGAAAAGATAGTCATCTTATATCCGGAATAGATCCAGCCTTTAGCCTTTGCGTGTGCTCCGGCGGCATCGCCCGCCGCCAGAGCAGCGACCACCTCCCAAGAATTGGGAAGAGCCGAGAGAAGTGAAATCGGGCCATGGCAGAGCACTGCCGTGGGCTTCGATGTTTCGTGAAAGTGCCTCATCACGGTGCCAGCGTCAGGATCATCGAGAAGATCGATCATCGGGCCGTGACCGCCCGGGACGAAGACTGCGTCATATTGATCCAGGCCCGATGCGATGACATCCGCGATGCGCATTGGATCTCGGAGCCCAGTCAGGCCGTCGCGGAATAGCATATAGTCCTCAAGCTTGGCCGCGTCCCCGCCGAAGAAAT
>Ga0302325_10003749_pt1 | contig 35548 bp, 41 predicted proteins | sample Palsa_T0_2_FD_201948 | JGI IMG/M metagenome (GOLD analysis project Ga0302325, IMG submission 201948) | Peat permafrost microbial communities from Stordalen Mire near Abisko, Sweden - Palsa_T0_2 | ecosystem: Environmental > Terrestrial > Soil > Palsa > Peat permafrost | place: Sweden: Abisko...
TGCAACAGTGGGTTGGCAATTTAACTCGGTTAAAAAATCTAGTTAATAAATATATGAATTAGGCAATTCAACTCACTTAAATCTAGTTAATAAATATATGAATTATAACGACACATTCTCACCTACTAGACAAAGTCGTTTCTACGATCACGAGACTGGCATCGGATTATATAGCTGTCTAGTTAAGTCTCTATGATACTTAATCCTCGTACTTCAATTAGGTTCGCCTTTTTCTAGTCCCTGCTGCCTTCTCCACCCTCTCCTTATACAAAAACCGGCCTCCAAGCACGGCCATACGGATGGTTAAGCGACCCTGTTGCAACTAAGGAGAAGTATGAAGCTTATAGTTGCCTACTACACCCGACTCTAGACGCCATTTGGGTTTTCTATTGTGGAGACACCTGGCTAAAAAAAGGAAGACTATAACTAATAGTTAGCGTAACAGCTTTCCTCTACGTTCACTTTGCTTTTAAATCCTCACAATATGAGAACCTCCTATTAGAAATTGGGCTCATATCGTGACTAGGTAGGATGTAGCAAGACCTGTTTAACAGAAGAGAGATGTGAGATTTTGAATTAGTATAACTGCCCATGCAATCGGAGTGCAATAGCTGTTATCCTGATCGTCTTCTTCTATTCCCCTTGCCAAATTTGTCACCTCACCTTGCCTGTAGTGCTCTGCTAGGCTCTCTTTGAGGGAAATAGCTGTTGATGTAAGTCTAGCAAACCAAAATTTTCGAGGATTTGACGATACCCATGGCACCAAGGTCAAAAGAAGACGGAAGTGGCAGTAGAAGGGAGGTTTTCTTTGTCTTTAGCCATGTATCTGCACACAGTCATTGACTGAGAGGCATCAAATCATCAGAGAAAAATGCCCACGTCCACCCGTACCACACCCATAACCAATGCATATATCTGTTTTAAGAATCATCACTGCTTTCCCCCTAATTGTAGTCCTTTTATCCCCTACTCCGTTATGGCTTTGGAACATGTAAAGTCTTACTCGTCATCAAGCACCCGCTCAGAACGAATAGTCCTACCACAGGGTGGAACTCGAAAATAGTTCCTGTCGCCCATGTTCCCAAGGGTAGATTTTCCAAAATCCACCCTTGACTGACCCAATATGCCATCAACGCTGCAATGGATAACGAAGTAGGGATCGGAGTGCCTTCAAAGTATTTACTCTTTCCGGTAGCATCTTTTGGTACATTCGCAACAGTGATGTTAAAGCGTGCAAGCCGAGTGAGGCCACAGAGGACGAAGAATGTAAGGAAGATGTGGTCCGCGGGAGTGCGCAGGCCAATGGCAAATGCTGCTGCGGCAGGGGAGAGTCCGAAAGAGACCTGTTCACCTGTTTAGTCGATGTTTCTCCAAGACTATCAAGAAGCGACCCATACCAGATCTGCCAAAGAGTCAAGCTCCTGCCCCATCAAACTGCTCTTCTTTCTCCATCGTGCTACCTTGCCATCCATGAAATCGAAGAACAACCCAAAGGGCATGAATGCCAACGCTGCCCAGAGATTTGCATGTACAGAGGGAGACCCAAGGCAGTATCGCATCGAGGAGAAGATGGACATGACTCCGCAAAAGCCTGAATGGTACGTTAACCTGTGAAACCAGAGTGGCAGTGGGACAGAGTGCAGTACCATTCAACTCGGTGATAAGATCGGCTAAGTGGAGCATTTTTATCATAGAAAAATGAGTATTGTCATCCGTCAGGAGCTTCTTTTGCTTGTCGATAGCTGTAGAATATCAGTCATGGCACTTATGACTACTGCGCGAAAGACATACCTGGCTCACCGACGGCCAACTCTTTCGCGGAGCCATTTGAGGCATTGGCGTTGGTTCGTTTGGACATTGTGCTGGGTGAGTAAAGTGCCGCGGATAGAGGTTGGTTAGGTGTCGGAGAAGGCTGGTGCTTTAGAAGTTGTCGTTCCTGTTCTTGTTGAGGGAGAAAGCTCTAGACGTTTTCAACAGCCTTGGTTTTCGCTCCCATGACGTTTCGCAAAGCTTCGCACAGCCACGCCCTGGGCACAGCGCCGCAGACGACAGTCATTGGCTAGAAGAAGAACCCTGGTCACCACCATGTGGTGGGACGAGGTCTTAGCTATCTCAACATTACCTTTGTCCTTACACTCGCATTTATTTATGAAAGTTTTTTGGTCTTCACAATAATGTTTTACTTGATCTCACATTTTTTGAATACGAATTACCGCGCTATTATGGCTATACACACATTTGTGCATTTCACTTATTTGCAAATGCAAGACTTCGTGAATCTCGTACATACTCCGGGTTGATTTACAACGTGCCCGTAGTTGCCCTGCGGAGATCCGCAGTTCCTCCAATTAAAAACCATGCCGTATTAAGCTCAGGAAGAGCTGCCCCAAGGTATGCTAACTCAACGTCTAATTATACAATAATCCGTCATCTATCTTTACTTAAATGCGTAATGCCTCAATCATTAGTGTCGTTAGCCCCGCGCTCATCGAGTAATAAGGATTCCAAATCCATCTACCCAATCCGCGCATGATCCAGTAACACCTGCGATACTATATCCTCTCGGGGGTATCAAAGTATTTCTGCAGACGTTAGGATGGCCATATCAAAGCTGGAGCGACTTACCCAGAACCGCCATTGGCGTTCCCAAAGACGGCGGACTTCCTTCCTAGGCTGGTCATGATGGCAATTCCATCAATCCAAAATCCGCTTCTCACGTAAAATCCAGTAATGACCTCGCCTCGTCGGGTATCTAGGAAAAGGTCAGCATATTCCCAAGAAGTGTTTTTTGTTTATTGACTTCAAGCGATGAAAGATACGGCTTACCCAGGTTAAATTCACTTCCACCAGGCTCCCCTCCCCTCTTCCCAAAAAGCTGAGACGTTGAGTCCTCATAAATGAATTCGATGCCATCTAACGCAAATCCATGATAGACGCGGACTTGGGTGAGCAACTTTGTTTGCCGCACCGCACTGTCAAAAATGACTTCTTCAGGATGCGACCCATCCATTTGCGAGAGACCCAATTTACTACTTCGGAAAGCGAGCTGGCCATTGGGGAGCTTTACCCTTGAAGCTTTGGAAGCAAGAAGAGCAAAGTCTTCCACTTCATGACTTCCGCCAGCAATCGACTTAATGCTCAGCTTCAACCTCAGTCGCTTTTTCTCGTCAGACAATCGACTCCTCAGTTCCTGCTCCGTCAAGACGACTTGTTTTTGCACGGGGCCGTTGCCATTTCCGTCGCCAAACTCCTGCCAATAATTGCATACGCCGTCGCCTCCCGGAAAGATCTCGAGGTAGGCAACGCCAGAGGGAGCAGTGATGATGACGTTACCGTTGTCCACCGGCCAGACCTGAACTGATTCATCGCTAGTACGTGGGGGGTCCGTAGGTAAAGCGAAGCTCGGATGCCCCTTGAATCGAAGGACATCGAGACGATGCCAGGCACATTCATCTTTTGGCAAGACTAGGCCACCTTTTGACTTCGTCCGCGTCGAGTATGGCTCCCGAATTGTGAACGATCGATTTAAGGTGACATAGTCACGGAGCATTATTCCACTTTCCTGATGCGGGCATCCGAATAAATGGCCAGTTTCGTGTAAGTGTGCCCCAATGCCTATATTTGCTGCTTCCCAGCTACTTCCAGATTCATTACAATCATTTGCGACATAGTTTGTGTCTGTTGGTGTGCAATCAGAGAAGGCTGGAACCACCTCCTCGATGGAGGACGGATAGCTCTGCAAAGCCTGGATTACCACGAAGTTAGCTTTGCAGTTTTATCCGTGAAGAAAGATCATACACCACAGGTCCTAGGACTTTCAGGGAGAAAGGAACCTGATGGTGCCCGATTCCATGGGATACTTCAGGGTGAAAGAAGCGGAGGATAAGCATACCTGAGATCCAAAGATTGCAAGTTGGATTTCGCCACCGCCGCCGCCCAGGGCAGCATGCCCGGTGATTAGCTTTGCCTTGTTGTCCCAGTGCGCGTCTAACAACAGCACAGAAACATATTGCTTTTGCCCAGGGAGAGGCTTGAAGCAGTCTCGAACCGCCTCGGAAGCAATAGAGAACAGATCCCCAGATCGCTTTGCATTTGGATTTTGTTGAGCGAGGTCAGGGTCACGAAGCTCTGCAACAGTTTTGGAACATCGGACAACGTGGATTTTGGCTTCACTTCGCATAGTCCCATTTTCTCGATCTCGGTAATTCGATGTACCTGTGACCCATTCCTCTTCTATTCTGAAGACTCTCCTTCCAAGCTTGTTACGGAACATCTGTTCGGCGGTAAAGGCCTGCCAGAGATAGGCTGCCATCCTGAACTTTCGAATTGCAGTTTCAAGGCCATTTCCCTCCTTCTCGATCCTTGCGGGAACAGCATCGAATGTAGCTGGAGAGTCCTTGCCAAGAAGAATAACCAGTTGCAGAGGCGGAGTCGCCAGTGGCGGCATCATGTGAATAGTGAGGTATGAAGAGTGTATGGGGTTAGATGAATTACTATTTGCAATTTTAGGAGAGGAGAAGTCGAATCGGAGTTTATTAGGGCCTGGCAAGAGGAATATAAGAGCTTTAAAATGGGATTCAGAAACCTTTCTCAGTCAGTCTCAATATCTCATTACCGAGAAGGATTGAAAAGCGTAAACGATGACTGTCCCACTAAGGATTCAACGCTTGGCTTTCATTTAGAGTATTTCTTGCATTCGCGAGGTTTCATCGATTAAGTTGCGATCACCATGGCTTCCGGTGACTACTTACAGGCCAATATGTGGGTGGAAAACCGTCGTCCAAACGGCTCACCGTCAGATTTCCCTCTAGTGCTAGGGTCGCTGGATCTGCGATTACTCCATATATGGAGAGGACCTTTTGATAGACCTGCATTTTCTCAGCCAGAGTATAAGATTATGCAGCCAATTGGCCTACCCAAGTGTTATCCGATATGGATAGTATTCGCGGCGCATATGGAGATGGGGGGATAGACGATTTCTGCGATGGCGAACCTAAACCAGACATGCCTGATACGCTGTATCTATTGCTGGAGGAGGTTGAAATCGTAGGTCGAGCTGGTGGTAGTGGAGGTGGATTATTAGCCAGATTCTGCGGATTGGGGGAAGAGCTTGAGGCTGCCAGTGTAGGCGGTGTATTTCCTCCATAGGTAGAGTTCAAGGTCGAGGAGGACTGTGTGTTGGCCGCAGAGCCATTGGTCCCGTTGCTTGAATCCGCGCTTCCGTCAGTTTTGAAGCTCGCTCTCGATCGCCGCCGAATATCCTTGAAGAACGAGGGTGCCATTGTTCATCTGCGCACATCTGTTAGAATTTCCAATTGAGTCGGGAAGAAGTGGGAGCTTCAAACCAGGACTGACTGAGATCAGGTTCAGATGTCCTTCCAGCTTGTTGAACAATGCCTGCTGCGAGTTCTGATCTGTGATTATTCTCCAATTCAGCGGAGATGAAGACTGAGTTCGAAAAGTTCGAAGGTCCTCCCAGCTTGGTGAACAACGACCTCTCGAAGGCCCTTCCAGCGTGTGGGCCAATGCCGGCCGCGAGTGCAGTACCTAGCCTATGGTTATTTTAGGCGATGACGGTGCCTTGATTTTTCGATAACGAGGGTCGGAATGTGAAATTTTGATGTGCCAGGGATGCTATCAAGGCAGAGCGAGCGTATGGTCAACAGCGAAAAGAAAGACAGTGAACAGAGTGAAGAGTCGACATTTGACCTTCGATCTCCAACTGTTGCCGGTTATAGGGATAGCCAGCACGGCTTCTGGGGAAAGTGAAAGTCGAGACGCCGTTTGGCTCTGGCAGTAGCCAGCATGGGCCAAGTTCGAGTGGTGAAGAGACGCAGGTGGCTCGAATGGCTTCGTATCTCTTGAGTAGAACGTGCAGCGGCCAACCAGATGGCTCGAATGTTTAGTTTCAGATGCGCTTCAACTGATTGCGAAAGAATTGCATAGCGGCGAAGATGGCGCCACAGTTGAAGACTGGGAAGGCAAGATCTGCACCACGTGGGGTGTTGGCTCTGTTGAGGACCAGGCCTGTGGTTCGAGTGGTGTGAGCTTGCAGCATGAGATAATCGTGATTCGTGTGTGATAATGAACCTGGATGAGAGGCCGACAAGCCTCTAAAGGTACTAGGTACACAGTACTTACTTCGTTACCTCGTGACTTTGTTAGGTACAGTATAGTAAAAGTACAGGTTGGGAGAGCAGGCTCAAAAAGTGTTGCAGCAGTCTGTGAGGGAAGTGACGATTCACATCGGTGACGAGACGAACGAAGTCAGTCGATGGATTTTTCAAATGGGAAAGCGACCTTTGAGCCTCAACATTTGTTTGCATTTTCCTTTATAGAAGAAATCATACAGCGCCAGCCTGCTCCTACAGTAGATTCTGTTTCTCAGCAAACAATTGATCTGTCGAGAATGCGCATTATTTCGAACATACCCTGCCTATATAGCATCCTTGCCCTTACTGTAGCCGTCTGGTAGATTACGAGCCGTGGTGCAGCCGCGTGCAGGACTGCAAGCCCTCCTCCGATCTCCACGCTGACAGTACGAAGTACTGGTAATTCGGACATGGTCCAGGGCCCGCGGGAGTCGGGAAGGTGCAGTGTTTGTTGAAAGGAAGACGGGTTTTACTCTGGTTCCATGGAGTGCCTCATATAAGCTCATTATTATTGCACTGATGCAAGACGCTTACGAAGTTACTCTACTGTAGCAAGAAAGATTCAAGATTCAAGATCATGCCAAGCGCGAGCTCGAGCTGCTGGCACTTACTTGTAATGAAGCACTTTATCCTCCACAGGCCACAGACGGCTTGTCAGCCTTTTGCCCATGCCTTGTCTGCTGGCCCGCACGGCCTGGTATATGGCCCAATCATTGGCTGGCTGCCCCTCCTCCCCTGTGCCTCACTAAAGCGCTCCTGGTTGGGCTCGGCCGCTGGCTCAAATTCGCGTCTCCCGCCAGTCAAGTCCTCTGCAAGCGATTTCCACGCTTCCAACGAGGAATGAACTGCTCTTCTCCAACCTCTCCCTCTCCCTCTCCCTCTCCCTCTCCCTCTCCCTCTTCCTCTTCCTCCTAACTTGCTCGCCTTTCACTCACTTTCGGTTTCTTCCTCCTTACTCTTGCTCCACACAACCCTGCTCGCTCACACTTTTGCTCTCTCTTTAAATAAATCAGCTGGTCAAACCGAAGCCTCTAATTTCCACGTTAGAGATCTTTGACGCCGACCTCTTCTTGGCCCGATAAAGCCTATCGACCTCCTACCATTCTCGACCTCTTTCCCTCGGTCCCACAGCCTTGAACGTTGGGCAGAACAGGCTCGATTGAGAATGTCTTCTCCTTGGAAGAAAAAGCAGCCGGAGCTGGTGGCCGATGCCGTTCTGAAGAGAGCTGAACTGGGCAAGGTATGTACTCCTTACCTGCCATTCTCCAAGATCGGCAATCTGATGCAAACAACCCCTAGATTAGCAGAAAGTTGAAGGCAACGCTTGCTCTCGCACAATACAAGACGACTCGAGGCTGGGAGAACCTCCCGCTTGCTGCAATTGAGCCAAAGGTCGAGGAAGAGCTGAGACTGAAGAGACCTCTCTCCAGCGGGGACATACTTTCCGATTCTTCATCAAGCTCAACTTCAAATTCTGAGTTTCAATTCCCTGCTTCTCGGAACCTCATGAGCTCCCCCCTGAAAGAAGCCGCAATCTTCTCCGACCGGGTTGGCCCCAGAAGTGGCAGCAGAAGTGGCAGCGGGTATCCAAAGCGCACTTATCGTGACGCCTTTGAACACCCAGGCTCCAACTCGAGCAAGAAGTATCACTCCTCTCCGACAAGCTTCCGCAACACCACGGGCAGATCTGCAATTGCCTTCAAGAACCTTCAACAGACCAAGTCGTCCCCTATCAAAGCTCGGAAGCAAACTCACTTCACAACATCCAATGGCCCTGGCATTTCCTTCTACTCTGGAGCGTCGCCTCTGCTCAACAATGATCACACTACCAACTTCGCTGCTATGTCAGATGAGGAGGAGAATTCACTCCCGGTCCACTCATTCAACGCCATTCGCTCCTCTCCTCCTCGCACCCCTCCTCCCATTCGCAATCGAGGCAATGGAGGTCGTCGAAATAAGGACAAGAATGGCAAGCTCGGAGAGGAGGGCGCGGATTTGCTGCTGTTCCTGGCAACATCGCCTTCCCCCGCCAACCCCACCTCCCGGACACGAATGGCCCCTCCTTCTACACCACCGCCCAAGAACCCCGCGTTGCCTTCATCCATGATGAACACGCCGGGAGGAGGAGGAGGAGGCGGAGGATTGCTTTCGATCTTTGGTGGACCAAACACTCCTTCCTCGAACTTCAACTTCGAAGACTACGTCAACGTTACGCCCAGCCCTGGTCAGAACTGGCCGAAGACGCCGAGGACAGTCAAGACGCCTGCGACTGTGCACCGAAGAAAGTTGGACTTTGACAGCTTCATCCCTTCGCTCGTCAGTCCAGCTGCCTCCAAACGCAACGGGCTTGGCATGCAATTAGGTGGTGAGCTTCTGCCTTGATTTACGCTCACGCATCTGGAATCACCAGGGGGGGGTTTTTTTGTTTTACTTTAACGACGTTTACGCTGCATTATGTATGATTTTCTACGGCTGTATAAACGGCTTTCATTTGTTTCCGCAGCTCCAACGTGCGGCCCGTGGGATGGGGGGTGTCTATACCATAGGGCGCTGCTATTTGAAATTGTGCGAGGCCGAGCTCAGGACGAAGAGTGTTTGATTGCGGCGTCGATGGTGTTTGGCCTACACGAGCGGTGATTGTTTGTTGATGTTTCATCATACACGATATTGTGGTTCTACTGGCGGTGTGGTGGGGGAGTTTGTTGGAGTTTGAGTTTGTTAGAGTTCATTGGTGGACCACCTAACATATACTGTACGAGTACCAGCCTTTCCTCTGTGCGGAGTTTTACCACGACGCGCACGTGTCATTTTCGCGTTCGCACTGTCGGGTCGCGTCATGGCTTAAGATAAGAGCGAATGAGGTCAGGGTTTAAGGGGCATTCTGCTTCCTGATGATTGCTCAGAACTGCCTCGTGTATAATTTTAAGTAACGAAAGTAAAACACTAGGAATGAATTTAAAACTTAAGTTAACAAAGAAATGAATTGAATGAAGGTGAAGATGAGGATGAGGATGAGGATGAAGATGAAGACCAAGTGCGGGGCTGGAATCTTATCTGATCATCTCTCTCTCCCTTGCAATGCCAAGGAGATACCCGAGGTCGATCTGCAACCTTAAGCATTTCTATACTGTATTTACTCGTCGTACCAGCAGAACAAAATTGCTTTCTGTGCGGCCTGCGTATATCAACAACTTCGCTCCGCTGTCATTCTCTGCCACTGCTGGTCTGGTCTGGTCTGGTCTTTGTCTTTTAACCATGACCGCCTCCACTGAGAACCTCACGAAACGAAGCACCAACCCCTCAGCCCCTCCAAGCAAGCGTATCTGCACATCTCCTCGAACAGCGACCCTGCCCCAGTCGAGGCCTTCTCGCAGTATACAATCCATAATTCATCTGCCTGAAGATGCAGTATGGGGTCTACCTAAACAGGTTCTTCGTGAATACTTCCTGTCCCTCCAACAATACGCCCAGAACCCGTATCCTTTAAGCGCTCCCGCGCTGCCCTCCCCTATCACCCCATCCGACCCTCTTCTCCTCACCAATCTCCCTCCATTACTCCGCCTTCCCCTTGAGATCCGAGAGCTCATATACACCTACCTACTTCCCACACCCTGCAATCCCATTCGAGGCCCTCACCCTCGCCAACTACAAACCTACATCCTCCTTACACAGCCCATACCCCCCTCCCTCCTCCTCCTCAACCACCAAATACGCTCCGAAGCCCTACCAATCCTCTACGGCTCGCCCACCCAAACAGTCCACATAACAATTGACTACAACCTCTGGATCCACAAGACACAGCGCAGTGACCTAATCCTCTCATCAGCCCTCACATCCTCAATCAAACACCTACACCTCTCCATCCACCTCGGCTCCGAGAAACGTGCCACGAAACCAGGAGAAGTCGAGGCCGATGCACGGATCACGGAGGTTAAGAAGGGGATAAAGAAGGTGGGGAAGTGGCTGAGTGGCGCTGATGTTCAGAGTTTGAGGATCAGTTGGCAGGAACCCCCACATACTTATACGTGGGCCCAGAAGAGGGTTGTGCTGGATGGCATGCGGGCATTGAGGGCTGTGAAGGTGGATGCGGGCGAGATTAATTGGGGACTGAACTGGAATAAGGGGAGGAGGTATAGGTTTGAGATTGAGTACTTGAAGGAACTGGAACGAGGGAAGCAAGACGAAGTGATGGTAGAGTCCAGCGTGTGTTTGCTCGATAAAGGGATGAAAAGCGGTACAGTTCTAATATAGTTAAGTTAAAGGCCAGGAATTATCAAGGCACGATTTTGGCGCGGCATAGAAGTGGTACCGAGTCCAGGAATTGGGTATCTAGGTTCATTCGGTGAAATTTTTGTATATTGTAGACAAAAAAAAGAAAATTCCTCGAAGGCCTTTGCCCAACGCCGCGCTATGATGTGAAACAATCCAACGAGAGTCTTTTTTGTCATAGTTGAATCAATCTCTGCCTGCTTTCCATCTCCGCTCGCTGCGTGGAGAACGAACAAAACTTATCCTTGATTGCAACCACCTCATAAGTCCCTTCCTGGGAGGATTGAATTGTCTTGCTATGCTCATAGGACACTTCATGCCTCGTCTCCAAAACCTGTGACTTCTGTCCCTTTCGAGCATTAGTGCTTCTAGTGTACGTGAATTCAAATGGCGGACTACCCCAGAACTCAAACAATATCTCTGCTTGTCCTCCCTCATGAATGTCTACTTCGACCTGCTTTCCTTTGCTGATCTTAACGCTCGGCATTTCATGTATCAGCTTCGATATCTGCGACCTGGCCTTGCAGTCACTAGCTTTGTCTGATACAGCGGTAATTGTGAAGTTTCCAGGTTTCTCTGCAATACGCTTGAAAGTTGTGCTGACCGACTTGGCTTTCCTTTGCACTCCTTCGAAGGTGTAAAAGATTTCGAAAGGTGCCGTGCCCGACAAGGTATAGGATATTCGTTCTCCGACACAGTAATCTGTACGAGAATCCAGGGCGTAGATAGTTGGGACGTCGTAGACTTGGACCTGAACGTGGGGAGCGCCATATTCAGTTTTCTGCTGACATCCATGGGAGTCGCGGACCTTTCTCACACTGACTTGATGAATGCCAAGGGAGAGAACGCGATGCGGTATCCGGAAGTCATAGTGATTTGACTCGATATTTACTACCTTTACCGTCTCGGGTCGAGAACTGCTTTGATGCTTGATATCAATTTCGAGGCTAAATGGAGGGACGCCTTCCAGCTTGATCGGAATAACCTCATCACCAGCTAGTTCTTCCTTGCAGTACTTATATGACTGCCCGGGCTTGATGAAGTGTGCCGCGGGCTTTCGGTTGACTTTCTGTTCCAGAAAAAGGGGAGTGAACTTTTTCGCTTCGTGATCGTACAAACCATCAGAGAGTTCCGAAAATTTGTACTCGTATGTTCCAGCTTTACTAGTATCCATCGAGATGGTGGCCAGGCCCAGTGCAGCCTCGAATTCTTTGTTGATAATAGAGACCGATCCATGCTCAGGCTTGTGACGAACTTGATACTTAACGTTGTAAGGTGAAGTCCCTTGTCACAAGTTAGCTACTATTTGTCAAAGAGATTGCATTGTGACATACCAACAAGATTGACCTCAACCGCGTCAATATCACCCTCGCAGACATCACGTTTGAGATACTTTTTACCATCGGGGATAAGAACGGCTGTATCTGCAAGCTTTATTTGAGGTCTTGCAAACCAATCTACCTCGAAGAACGAAGCTGTAGGGTCAACAGTTCCGGGGCATTGATCATCAGAAACATCCAAGATCTCGTATGTGCCACGCTGATTGACTCGAATAACATCGTTGGTATTTCTAGCTGTCTTCTCCAAGATAGTTTTTGAGGAATCATTCATATTGCGATATTTGATGGTCCATGGTGATCGGCCAGTCAATCGTAGCGGCAGTTCAACTTGTCGGCCTTCTACCTCGATTGTCTTGTGCTTGCCCTCAAGATGACCAAAGGAGACTTTAGGTCTTTGACGTCTCACTGTGAATTTAACCTCGCTGTTCAAGAATATCTTGCAACCAATTTTGTCTTGGATACTCGTGAGAGCCAGTGAATATTCCCCACCATTGGCCAAGGGATCTGTCCGGATCTTGAAGACGCCTGTTTCGATATCCGTAGCCTTGGTCTTCTTCCGTTTGCCATCATGGATGAGCTCATACTCCAACGTGAAGGGCTTCTCGCCCGATAATTCTACGTTCATCTCGACGGGTTCCTCAATGCAAGCATCAATAGTACCAGAAGGGCGTCTCAAATGCGCTGAAGCTGGTGGTTTGACGTCTTGCTCCAACATAAGATCTTTCCCACCAAGTTGGCGGCCTTTGTATACCGCGTCGTCAACTGAGGTAAACTGATATTTGAAGTGTCCAGCATCCTTTGGCTTGAGCTCTATTTGATGCCGCAAACCAGGAACCCGGACAGTGTCCGTGTGAGTTCCGCTCTTAGTAACGATCTCATATCTCACGGTGAAAGGCGGTGTACCTATAAGGTCGAGATCAACAAGCAGGCCAATTGAGTTTCCAGCACATTTGTCGTTGATATTCTCAGCAGTGATAGACAACTGAGGCTCCGGAGGATTGAGTAAGAGACACGACGCGGGCTCCTTGATTTCTCCGTGGCAGAATTTACTCTTCACTCCTGTCAGGGTGTAGAGACCAGGCTCACGGATTGTTGGCGTGTTATGCGCTGTTTTTGCAGCATATTCTTCGAGGATCACTTCACTGCCGTGATCCCCACTTTTCGTTAAAGTGTCCAGTGGCGAGAATTTCCAAACCAGAATATGAGAGCTGTCGTCTGGGGTTCGACCAGGAGAATTGTACTGAACTGGAAGCTGCACACTCTTGCCATTTGCTACCATCAAAGGAGTCCGAGAATCACATCCCGTCAGCCGGGCAACAGGTCGTTCGTGAACAGTGAATGCCTGCTCAAGATGTGCTCCTTTAGGGTAGATATGCTCTCCATCGTCAGCGCCTGTTGAAAAGTTGGCGATGTTTCCAGTTGCATCATGAATTTCATCAATGGAATACAGCCACCGGCCGCTAGGAATCATCGACTCGTTGAGAGGTACAGTGATCTGTTGCGTCCGAGCCCAAGAAACGTCCCGACTTCCCGCAACAACTAGCGTACCCGCACGAGTAGAGCCCAAAAGAGGGGAAGCAAAGTTCTCAGGCTGAATACTTTGAAAGTGATGTACACTCTGGTCGCTGTTGGCTGTTCGACTATACACAACTTTCAGTGGCGGCGTTCCTTCGATTTCCATGACCAAATCTGAAAGATCCCCAAGACACTTGTCCGAAGCTGCTGATTTGACGACTGCTTTCGGGCAAGCTACAACCAGGGTATCGGACATTCTCCTCTGAACCTCCAACTTCGTTTTGTCGACAACCTTAAGAAGCCTGTAGATTCCAGGTTTCTTTGCCGCGTAGTTTATGACGAAAATATTGTCGTCCGGAGCTTTGTGAGCACTGTTAACTTCTTTCTGTGAAAGGACAATGGTCTCATTGGCACTCGTGTCAAAGTCGATTCGCAACAGCTCGACAAGTTTCGGCTTCGTCTGATTGAAATGAATGGGTATATGAACCACGGGATGAACACTATCAACGCAGAAGGGATGCCGATCTGGGTTCATAGTCACAGATCTAAGCAACAATTAGCAAAAGGCTTCGGAGACAGGGGCATCACCAATCCGTACCCTTCTGGCAAAATGTTGATTATTTGCTTTCCCATGATGAGAGATGAATTGTGCAGAATGCTCGCCGGCCGAACGCTGTTCTCAGATATAGACATTTCCCTATCGAAGATCGTTTTCGCAAAGAACAGTAGCCATCCTTCAATAGGGAGCTACACAAGAGTCAGCGCATTAAATCGTTGATCTATTATCCAAGAAAAACTCACCGGTATTCGAAACATCAGCATGCCGTTCAGAATAGCATGCACGCAGCATGCTGCGAGTGATGTAGCCTCTGACCATTCCAGCCATGGTATTCGCAATAATGGTACTCCGAACAAGAACATCAGGTCTATGAGACCCCACTTCAGGAAGAGCCCAATCGATGTAGTATCTTCCTCCACAAGCTGCCACCAGTCGTATATTCGCCATACTAGTAGAAACCCATACACGGCAAAGGTGTACATCCGCTGGCTCGGCGCATCGACTATGGTGACTGGTATGACGGGAGAACTAGATGGAGGAGGTACAGGTAAGCTTTCTGGGAGATTCGGCAACGGCGATCGAACCCTCGAGCCATCTTGCGTCGCGTTTAGATTCTGCTGGGCGCTACCTGGAGTTGAAGGGTACGACGACCGCATGCGAGGAGTTCCGTTCATGGCATGCTCTCCGAGGTCCCTGAGGACACTTTGCGGTAGAGGAGATGCAAGCAGAATGGGGGCGTCGATGGGTCAGGAACAATACACCGTTCGATTCGTGGGGTTAAGGGAGGCGGTCACAACTTGAGCAAGCAAGAGCGTTGTTGATTTCAGCAAGCTCGCGTCTCGCGTTTCTTTGGAGCGGCTGCACGTGCCCAACGGCAAATCAGGACCAGAACTCTTCAGCGCCTCCAATATCACTTACCTACACAGTAGATCAGGCTTCCATGGAAACAAAGTGCTTTATTTATCTTGACTTTCATGAAAGATGCTCTCTGACCTGAAATAATGTCTTCAAGCCTCTCCATTTCGCCCTTTCATGCACACATTTCCCATTGTGGCAGCCCCCGTCTCTCTTTTCACCATCGATCTATGTATATTAGCATTCACCTCCCATCTCCCCTCAGTGAAAAATTCATGTCATCACCGACTCAGCTTTAAGATAGGCCAAACCTCGTTTCAATCGAACTTTCACATCTGTGATACCAAAATCTTCAAATGGGTTGAAGGTCCAACCAAAGTTAACGATACCTCATGATGGATGACCTGGTCATTCACCCCTCCAACACGAGTTCAGGCGAACGGAGACGGTCGTCCAGGTTCAGATCAACCTCTCAAGCACTCAGTGAGACCCCGGAAAGGTCAACCCGCAGTACCCCTATCACGCCAGGTCAGGATACTCCCCAGGATGACAAGCAGTCCGTCGAAGACGATAGCCCAGTGCCCCAAAGAAGTCTACGGCAGCGGAGGAGTGCTGTTCCCAATGGTCCTATTCTTGATCCCGTCGAAGAAGGAATGAAGCCTCTAACAGATGAGGAACGTCAGAACTGGGCAGGTTGGGTTGAACTTGAATCAGATCCAGTAAGCACTTCGTGCCTCTAGCATCCCTACAAGATGAAACATCCGAGAGAAATGTTGAAATCAATGACTGACTTTCAATATCAGGCTCTATTCAGCTACATTCTGCGGCAGTATGGTGTCAAAAATATCAAGATCCAAGAGATCTTCGGACTCGATGACGAGTCGTTGCTGTACCTTCCGTATGCCTCGCCGTCGTGTCATTTGAACTGCTGCTGACTTCTCTGAAGCAAGCCGGTTTATGGATTGATATTCCTCTTCAAGTATCGAGATGATGATGCGGATGAGGATGAAGACGCCCCTAAGTGTCCGAAGCATGTCTGGTTTGCGAATCAAGTGTGTAGTGGCATTCTACATCCGTATTTTCTATGCTGATACATCCAGACAACAAGCAATGCCTGTGCTACCGTTGCTCTTCTGAACATCGTCATGAACATCCCAGATCTTGATTTAGGAGATGCTTTGGAAGCTTTCAAAGAATCAACGAGATTGCTGAAGCCTCCCTATCGCGGCCAAGCTCTCAGTCGTGATGATTTCATTCGAAATATTCACAACTCTTTCTTACGGTAAGTGGGACCCCCCATCCACATAATTCATGTAACTAAATCGTCTTCCTAACATTTCACAGGAGAATGGATGTTCTGAACGCGGACCTCATTCTCCAGAATGATTACGAGAAATGGGTCAAGACCAATAAGAATCCCAGAAGGAAAGTGGCCAAAAAGAAAGCATCGAAGAGCAAGAAGAAAGATGAAGAAGAAGCTGGTTACCATTTTGTCGCATACGTGCCCATCAGCGGATCAGTCTGGAGACTTGACGGCTTACAAAGACAACCAATCAACCTTGGTAAGTTCGTTCCTACCTCAACAGTTCCTTCTAATACTGGATAAGGAGCACATGGCGACGATTGGATCTCAATGGCTAGAGACAAAATTTCGCAACGAATAAGTCAATACGAAGATGGCGACATCGAGTACAATCTTCTGTCTCTGTGCGAAAGTCCCTTCAAAGCAGTCCAGGGAAGCGTAGCGGAGAACGCCCGTTCGATCCTAGATGTTGAGAAGACCCTCGCAACTGTCATCCCTGATTGGAGGCTGTTCATTCAGTCCCAGTTAGATCTGTCAATCCCGATAAACGAGTTAGAGAGTTCCTTCGGCCTATCGATCGACCGGATCAACAACGTCAACCTTCCGGAGTCAGCCAGAAAGAAGATCGAGGAAGCAACGTCAGACCCGGAGATGCTCATGAACTTGTACAAAGCTCTAGTTCTTGAGCAAAAAGCGCTTCGTAGCGAATATATGCAAGAGATTGCGTCGATTGCTCAAGAAGACGAGCAGGCAGCTAGACGAAAAGAAGATCACACGCCAATTGTGTATACGGCAATCAAAACACTGGCTGAGGCCGGGGTATTGAAGGACATTGTCAGAGACTTGAGAGGAGATTAGGGCGGGGGGAAGCAAGTGTTGCTCTGCATCCGATCACAGCACTGTACAGTACATCAACGTCCTTCTAGGTGATATGTCATAGTCGGACATCTCAAAATGTTGATTTTTGTATTCAATCAGTTGATGGACGTGTCTAGAACCACCCCTAATCTTCCGGGTATTCATCTCGTATGTTTGATACAAAAATGCGCTGTACTTTATCCCATCGCTTGAAAAATCTCCCAGCCAGACTCATCAGCGAGATTGGCAATTCCGGTTCAATGATCTCGATATTCTCCTCCGCAACGTAGCGAATACTCGTATCTTCAACACTGGATGTTCTGTCCGTAAGCTATTGCTTCGCACTGAGGGGTGAGGAAGTGACGAGGCCGGTGTCAATCACTGGATCGAGGGCAAGAATTGGTGACCTGCCATGGTATTACAATAACAACATCCCCTTTACGAGGTACTTACAGTGCGTGATAGAAGCTTTGATGTCTTCCCCTCGCCAGAGAGTCAACATGGTTGATTGACATCCAATCGGAGTCCATGCCGCATTCAATATCCCATCCGGTGATGACAGCTGTGTACGCATATCGCCTGTGGCGGAAGACTTGACCAACCTTGTACTTCACTCCTTCTCTAGATGCTCGAGTGTTACGTAAACGAAGTTGCTTGGGCGTTTGGTCTGCAGCACGGACAACACGTAGTGCTTCCCGAAGTTCCCAATGTTGAGCATTTGTTGGATTGTTGTACGAAGGAACAATGTGTTGCTCAATTAAGGAGGCGTCCATAGGGTAAAGCCTTTCAAACCTTTCCAATATCAGTGGAATGAATTGGCCTTGAGTCGTGCCTTCCGATCTTCGAGAGGGGTTACCAAATATGTAGTTAGCCCACAACGCCGCGTAGAATGCGTTGTCCAAATCAGCAAATGGATTAGCATGAAGCCGAATCGTAGGATGCCCTGTGTTCTCAGTATTCCTGTGGTGCGCTCTAAAATCATGAACAGTGGCTAAGATATTCCTCGAGGTTCGTAAGATGACGTTGGCCGTACTGGAATCTCCCAAATATTCTGCATGCTGTCTCGGCTGGAGGCCCCATTCCGATAACATCCTCCGAAGGCTCTGTATTGGAACTTCTGTCTCTGATCGATATGGATCAAGATACATTGGGTCCGGGCGGGGATCCCCAGCCATCAACGGCCTCCCATCAAGTGTCTCATCATCTGGAGAGAAAACCATGGCATGTACATGATTTGGTATGCCACAGCATCGGGCATCAATACCCACTCGTTGTGCCAGAACACAGAATATAGCGACAGAGATCAGGGGTAGCGAAGGGTGCTCTTGGTCCCGCAGTGCAATGCCAATAAAAGTGTTCTGTAGGTCTCGATATGCGAGCTCGGTTGAGAGACCTGTGAGATTGCGATTTCGAAGAAATCGAACCACTTTTAGAGCCCTCTTACGAGTAGATAGTTGGTCAAGATCCGGATGCTCAACGCGGAGTATTGCCGCGAGGTCATCGAAAATCTCAGATATCTGAAAGAAACATCAGCTTGTAAGACCTCCTAATCCGTCGACCACGAAAACTGACCTCGAGAAGGTCTCCATGCTGGTCATGCAGGACAAAGAGATCAAATGATCCCAGGGCTCGTTCGAGCGAAACAGTTTCGCCCCTCAATAGCTTCTTCCATTCGGCTAAAGCCTTTGATCGATGAACATGGTCTAGAACAGCACTGGCATAATATCTGGAAGTACGTTAGATCAAGCCCTGGAGCGAATATGGAAATGTGGCTTCCCTTCTCGCCAGGACGTCTACGGCGGTCTCGCAAGTACGGCAATGTCTCAGTAATGTATCCTTCGCATCATACCCAAAGTCGGCTATCATCTTAAATTTCTGTATTCGGTTGACCTGGCCCGCAATAATGCTGTCCAAAATATCAGTCGTCTCAGATTCAACTCTCTTTCTGTGCCTGTAGAGAGTCTTCCAATCCACATCTCCCACATTGCCCAAGAACTTTTGTTTAATTCGATGCTTCGAGTCCCAGTACTTGAATTGCACCCGACAATGATGCCGCCAAAGCAAAGGTTCACTGGCTAATCTGCTGAAACGCTTGGAAATTCGCTGGACATTGGAGAGAAGGTCGCTCGGTGAGAGGTAAAAGAGGATGTGCTGTAGAATTTCGTCGGGAAGCTGACTCAAGGTGAAGAGATGCTCTCGACGAGCCATGTTCGTTGCAGCCGTCATGCCAGGGGCATTGTGAGACTGCAATTGGGCGATGGGATAGGGGCGGCGTTGGCGTTGGCGTTGATCTTTGTTGCGTCCAGAATGCAAGTATGGAGGAGGGACATCGGTCATGATGGCTTTGGGACGGCTTAAGGACAGCTTATCGATAACGTGTCACGTGGTACCCCACTTTTGGCTTTCAGATATGAATTATAAGAGTGGGAGTCTTGAGGATTGCGGTACTTTGAGGCCGGTGAAAGGATCAATAGCCTATGGTATGATCTTGAGGGCCAGTGATTGAGGAGTGGCGGGAAGCCGTGTTGTGGAATATGTCACCAAAATACAAAATACTCGTCTAATGAATGATTCCTCCACCAGTCTCTTTTAGTTCTAATTACTTCACAGTCACGGCCACGGCTCATTGCCCACCCACGCGAGGATTCGCGAGAAATTCGCGCGAGAATTCCATCATCCCTTATGCGTCATCGGGCCAAGAAGCTTGCTGATTGGCCTTCCCTTCTCCGCAAGGCTGAAAGAAAAGAAAAACTTCGCCGGAGCTAACCTTATTAAACCACCAGAGTGAGAAAGGCCACCTGACGCGCCGCCTCCCTCTCGGGGCCTCTGTCAAAGCTGCACCGAATAACCTTACCTTACCTTAGGTTCGAACTTCGTACAGTATAAAGATCCCAGATGGCCCACCCCTGCAGCACCTGCAAACTACAACCTACCTGCAACTATACACCCTGAACCGGCCAGCTTCCCTGCGCAGGATATCAAAATGAAGTTCGCTCGTGAGTTCCGCGAGGCCATGGCGAACGAGGGCTTTCCCACTCGTTGGGTGCGACATGCGGTGCCATATGGTGAACTCAAGAAGTGCCTGAAGAAGGTAAAGGATGCTGTCCCCTTGCTGGAGAGACTGGAATCTGAGATGTGAATGTGCAAAATTGTTCTTGCATATTCAGAAGCGTAATACTTCCAAATATACTGCGTAGTGTCTCATTCTACGAGTCGATACCAACGTGTATGGAAATTTAATGCCAGCCTATATATAGCAGGATGACAACACCCCTAGGAGGTCTATACAAAACTGGCACTTTCACACCTTATGTTCCTTTTTCTATGGTAGACAGTATTCCGTCCAGTAGCTAATGCAATACAGGTTCAAGCCGAGCTGGATAGCGTTGGGCTCGATTGTGCTACTCTTGCTCACTTAAAGTCCCTATCTGACCAAGAGACGACGGCCGGCAGGAGGGGCAGTGCTTTCCAGTACACCTTTGACGGTAATTTTCCCTGCCTCCTTTCGAAATTCATGTCTAAATCCTGTTCAGGGCAAGAGAGGCCTATTCCGAAACTCACTCTATTCGTTCAGTTTGAGGATGGAATCGCCGTTGACGCAGCCCTGACCGCTGATACGAAGAGGTATCTCGAGGCTTTGGCGCATAAAGGGACGCCAGGATATTCTCTCCTGGGAAGCCCTGAATTAGAAGCCGAGTCCGGTGAAGCATCAGGCGATAAGTAAGTTGTCTTACCCTTTGTGAAACGGATATGAAAGTAAAGTGCCGACAAGCCGTTGCAGAGAAGGCCCTGAGCTATCCAAGGCAGCCATACCTCACCATCGGAAACCACGAGTCAAGCGGGTGGAAGTCCCCTTAACCTTCGATGCTGAGTTTTTTGACATACTCTTGGATGATGTAACGTCTCTAGATAGCTTGCAGACAGATGAGCAGAAGATTCTAAGTAACGAAATCGTTGCCTTGTCAACAGAAGTCACCGCGGTTACAAAGTACGAAATCCCGTGCAACTGGCTAGATCCTACATAGAACCTATAGAATACTAATCAACTCCTAGACACAGGAGATTCCAAAAGACAGATATGTACAGGTGGAGGGAGCTAATTGACATATACCTCCAAGCTGGGGTGTTCTTCTCTACGCACGAGATCGACCATGGAAGTCGGAGCCATGCAGCAGCTGTGCAGCAATTACAATGGTTTCAAAGCGAAGTTACAAAGAGAAGTCTTCTTGATTTATTCAAGCTACCAGCCAGTCGTCCCGCCTTTAATCGATTCATCGCTATAAATGTAGCTCTGTTATTGAACTTGAAATTCCAAGAGATCAATCGGATAGCTATTACCAAGATTCTGAAAAGTATACTCATTTTCTCAATATAATCAGTCAAACTTTATTGACCCCATCTCAGAATTCGACAAAAGAACCCATCTTGGTGTAGGGAGAACATTCCCAAAGATCATAGCATCAGATCCCATAATGTCCGAAACCATGGCCAAGGCAGTCTGTGCCCAAATGTCAACCGACCTCTCCAGAATCGTACCGCAAGTTGACGATTACTCATGTCCAATTTGCTCAGAAGTTCAATGGCGGCCGGTACGGATGAGGTGCCAACACGTTTTCTGCAGCAATTGTGCTGTTAAAATGCAGAAGCAGAGGAGAAAGTTCTGTCCCCTTTGTAGAGAGGACGTGGTCTTGCAAGCTGACGAGGGTAAGTCCACATTATTATTTTTTCTTTCTATTTCCCTTGAATTTTTAAGAACAATGACTCCTTCTTTGCTTACGAATCCGAATCTGTTAAAAGAAGAAACCAACAAGAACACGTCTAACTGAGATTGAAGATAATGTGGATAAAGAACTCGAAAAGTTTCTTGAGAAACGTTTTCCAAAGGAGGTTAGGGCAAAAAGGATTGAGATTGAAACGGCAGCTGGGATTGAGCAATTCGGGCCCTCATACAAACACCCATCTGAGGGTGGTGGATGCCGGACTATGTGAGCCGGATTGAATGACCTTGGATAAGTCTTCGGATCTGGAAATTTTAATTTGCCGCGCATTGATACCCCGAATGTTAATGTTTAGTGTTTATTAAACCTGTTCCTCGTCGATTTTGTGCCTGTTAAACATCAGGTCCTGGGGCCGGGTTCAAGTATTCATTTTCCTTAGAGGGCGGGGATATCTTTTCTCAAGTGTCAAAATTCTGTATCGAACTGTCAGCATTGACATAGTTTGTTGAGATTCGATTACTCTTGAACATGAAGGAACTCCAGGGCATGCCTTCCGATCTTTGACTCTAGTATGCAGCAGATCTAATGGCGATCTTCAATCCAGTTAAATAACCTGCATTACAGAAATTTTTGTAAAACTATTCCCACCGGGTATGAGTTCTTCTTTTATTTAATTGGGTTCGACCCGCGTGGGTATGGGTTAGGGTCTTTTTAATTGGCTAGCCCATCGGGTTGTGGGGGTAAATAATTCGGGGTTTAGGCTTCTATAGATCCCTCTAAGCACTAGTAATTCCCGCATTTTGAAACTGTTTCTTTCCTTACTTTGCTGTCCTTTATTAAATTGCATCATTGACGCTTTTTTAATATCTCAATCATTAATTCCCAGTTGGGAGTCTTCCCAATTGCCAACGCCTACCGAGACTACTAATCACTAAGACTAATCAAGCAATTTGCATTAGATCCTAGTGATAAGGGCTCTGGAAGGAATCAAACTCAACGGGGTGGGATAAAGGCTGGGGAATCCTAATCTTGAATGGGGTTAGTAACAGGGGACAAATATATATATATATATATTTTAGGTATTTGACTAACAAGTAAGAAGCAGAGGTCTACAGAGCACTTCCAGCGCCAGGCGCTTTTGTAGTGAAATCATTATATATATTTGACCCAATTGAACCCAAAATCTACCGGGTCCTAATATTAAGCTAGGCCAGCTCGGGCTGAGCCCTAATATTATGGGTCGGGTAAGGGTTTGATTTTATTTCGACCCGACTTACCAATTGACGCTGCATACAGTATGTTGAACGAAGCTGAATTAGCACTTTAATATAAGGGGTAGCTAGACCATTAAAGACCTGGCTGTAGTGTAGGCAATAATTGACTCTTCGTAATAGAATATCGCTTGATTGAATGAGAAGTTGACATTGCTGGTGTTTGTTGGGAGAGCAGAAGTCACTAGGTTCTTTCGGCTCGAAACGGTGAAGGAAACATCTATTCCATTTACAGTAAGGTTAAATTTGGCCCACGAAGGCGGTGCCGAAAATTAAGCCTGCTGTGGTCCCTCACCCTCCTTACGTTATTGAAAAGCAACCATATTTCACAAGCATAAATTTTTATATTGACAACTCAAAACTTTTCTAATATCTCGCCCTTCTGCACTAGATTAGAGTCCATGTCGAAGCAAAGAAGTCAGCATGGGCGCACAGCAGTCTTCTGGGCGCGATGCCCCAGGCGGCGAAGCTGTAAAGAGATGCTATTATGAAGTTCTCGGTGTGGAACCCCATGCAAATGATGATGAGTATGGATTTAGGCTCTTGAATCCACAGATCTAGACTGATCATTTGCTTGTAGAGTTAAGAAGGCTTATAGAAAGAAGGCGCTCGAGCTTCATCCTGACCGCAACTATGGAGACGTCGAGAACGCCACTGCGAAATTCGCGGAGGTCCAGTCTGCCTACGAAGTTCTTTCAGATCCTCTAGAGAGGACCTGGTATGACTCCCATCGCGATTTAATTCTGCGAGGAGAGAGTGGGCCAGCAGAAGACCATTTCGAACACAATGTGCGACTCACCAGTTCGGCAGATATTGTGAGCTTGATCGGCAGATTCAACGCGAGAGTTCCATTCACAGACGCACCCAATGGGTTTTATGGAATACTTCGAGAAACATTTGCAAGACTTGCAAAGGAAGAGAAAGCAGCCTGTGATTGGGAAGGACTCGAGGCGCTAGAGTATCCGGATTTCGGGACGGCAAAGGAAGGTTACGAGGAAGTCGTCAAGCCGTTCTACAGAGTTTGGATCAATTTTACTACAAAAAAGACATTTTCATGGAGGGATGCATACAGACCTGCAGATGCACCAGACCGGGCAACGCGGCGACTCGTGGATAAGGAGAATAAGAGACTTCGGGATGAGGGCATACGAGAATTCAATGATGCAGTGAGGTCGCTAGTAGCTTTTGTCAGGAAGCGAGATCCAAGATTTATTCCCAATTCTCAGTCGGAGGCAGATCGACAGAAGATGCTGCGAGATACTGCTACTGCACAAGCTGCACGATCTAGAGCTGCTAATCAGGCCAAGTTAAAGGAGCACATAATACCTGCCTGGGCACAAACCCAGCAACCAGAGGATGATGGTCAGTTCACAGAGTCTGAGGAGTCGGAAATAGAGCAAATTGAATGTGTCGTTTGTGGCAAGACTTTTAAGAGCGAAAAGCAGTATGAGACTCACGAGAGGAGCAAGAAGCACATCAAGGCAGTGCAACAACTACAGAAGGAGATGCGAAAGGAAAATGAGAGGTTGAACCTTGACACCTTGTCTGATGGCGAATCTGGTACTCATGTTTCTGGATTTGACGGATTGGATCTTAACCAAGAAGTGACTGCGGAGGACGATCCAGCAGCTTCTCCTGGCCACGAGCAGAACGATAATTCTGAGCATCACAGTCGGAGGCACAGTGACGTGAAGCCTGCGGCAGAAACGATCTCACAACTCAAGTCTGAAGTCCATCCTGAGAGTCCCTCAAATGCTTCAGACCTGGATGATGAGTACGCATCCAGACAAGACGTCGAAAATCGACTTGTTGGTTCACTACCTGAGAAGGGTGCTCAGGAAGAAGCCAATGACTCAATTGCAGCTACATCCCTGGCCGGTGACAGCGATGGAATGCCAAAGCTTGGAAAGGCAAAACTGAAACGTGCAAAGAAAAAAGCAAGACAAGAAAAGGGAATCCAGGAGAATCTAGACGTAAGTTGTCCGTATCTTTGCATTCAGCTCATAATGCTGATACCTCGCAGTTCAAATGTGCTGCTTGTAGTGAGTCGTTTACGTCTAAGACTAAGCTTTTCGGTCACATCAAGGAGTTCGATCATGCTCAATCAGTGTCCAAAGCCTCGAAAGGCAAGAATAAAAGGCTCTAGCATCTATACTGCATCGAAAGGGGCGTTAAATCTGACTAGGAATACCAAATGCATAGCAAGGCGTTGAGAGAGAGTTGGAAATTCTTGTTTAGCAGGGTTGCTTCTCGGTCACAAGCAAATACATCCACAAATCATAGTATCAAAAAGTCCTTGTATTCGGATGTTCAACCAGCCGCCTGTGCGCGCATAGAATCTAAATGTACTCCTGTCCACTCATGCGCCTGCTGTCAAATGAATACCCAACACAGCCACATCCGTCCAATACCAGCCTAAAGGAGCCTATGCATTCAGTAGAGTATCTTCGTCTTCGTCTTCGTCGTCAAATGTTTCAACCTCATCTATTGCACCGTCTCGCTCGGTGCCGAGACCATGCAGTGCTGGATCTTTGTCCGCGACATGAATCACTGCCTTGCCTTGAACTTCCTGTGTGGCCCGCCGCCACTCCTTCCAGTCATTCTCGTCACGAATCAAGAAGGCAATGAGCATACTAGGATCCATTTCCTTCACATGAATTCTTCGTAATCTTCTGGTGTGACAAGAATCAATGTCCTCTGGGGTGTAATTTTCAAGGTTTTCCGGCAATGGTAGAGCAGGTCGAGTCAAATGAGGATCCAAGTAGAAGAAGTAGGATCCCTGCACTCCAATGAAATAATGCGAGGAAGATGGTTGACCACTGGCAAAGTTAACGCCGATCTGTACATGGAAATGATCAACTTACCCAGCAATACCGATTGATTGCGGCATTTGCAAAGAAGCTTTCAATGCTTCCCAATAAACAGGAGTAATTTTGTCCAAGCCTAGGCGCGTTCCCACTAATATGAGGGTTGGGTTGAACTTCACCCCGTCGGGCGTGGCAATGTTCATGAAAGCGTCCTCATAAACATCTAATCCATCACCAGTCATGTAGACACGAAGATCGGAACCGTCATGATTTGTTAAGGCTCTACTCCCAGTTAGTGATTTAGAGCAAGGATTCTGGTGTAAGACTTACTGAATACAGCGAGCAGTAGCTGAAGGTCCAAACCACTCTCCGGGGTACTTCCCACAGGCTGTGGCGCCATGCTCAACAAACTTGTGTATCGAGTAAGGAGCTTTAGGATCATCCGCAAACAAAGATATGATCCTTCGTTCTTCGATATCCACCATGCCACGTCTCCAGCCTAAAAATATCAACATTTTAATTCCCCAAGAAAAAGAGTGCCCTCTTACCTCTGCCCATTTGGAGCATAACCAGGGCATTCGCGAGAAGGCTTTGCCCAGACCTGATCATACACCCCCACCCAGTGTCCGATGTGAACCCAGCTGGCTCAACAAGTTGGCTTCGGAATCGTACGGCGAGGGACATCGATGAAAGGGCTTTCGGATCCTGAGACTTGGGAATGATTGGGAAGTTCGAACGGTAGGTGAGCCATATTCTGGCCTCAAAGTCGTCCAAGAAGGACGACGGCCACCCTCCATCCTCCCCGTCTCCAGACTCGCCCGACGCCAAGTCCGAGTCAATACTGCTTGCAATGCTATCTGGAGGCGTCACAGGGTGAGCTAGTTGAGATGGCGGCGCGTGCGTAGGTTTGGGAGAGTTGGCAACAGTCGACGCTGGTGGTTTTGCCGCCGTCTTGTATTCCTTGCCGAGACACCATATTGGACTGTGAGAGGCTGCATCCACTGTGGGCTCGGGGTCCCAAAGGTAACGGACAATTCGCTTGTATCGGTCAACAGTCGTCATGTTTCCCTATGCTGCTCGAGGCTGGGTCTGAGACGGCATGAACGTTGATAGCCTGAACCGCGGGGAATGTGGGGCAGTGCTTGTTTCCTGAGATGCAGTGACTAGATTCTGGAGTAAATGGGTTTTCGAGGAGGACGAGTTGAGGAGTTGAACAGAAGGTCGCGGGTCCTGCGTGAATAGGTCCGCCAGCAATCGATCATTCACGCGTGGAGCTTAGAGGGACAAACCCAGGTCTTGCCGATGACCCAGTCACTTGGTTGGTTGCCTTCGCTTCACTTGGTGCAGCGGCCTGCTATTAGAAACACTACTTGCAAGGCTGAGTTAAGTTTCTAGTGGCAATGTCATCGCACTCGTTTTGATGGGCGAGTCAAGGTTTTGATTCCCCATTGAAAGCTTACATTGTGTCGCGTTGCAATAAAATAATAGAAAATAGAAATAAAGATACTTATTAGGAAGATGGCAATGGACCAACTTACTTACGGCGGTAGATCTCGCTAAACCTTCACCAAGCCTTACTCCGTACTCCGTATAAGCGTCTTATCGGCGATAAGCCTAGCGCGCTCGCGCTGTACCTGACGGAAATGTTCCAGCAAGCTTAATTCGAGCGTACAAAGAAATCCATCAACGTCCCTTCACCTCGCGCAGGGAAAGATCACCTCACTCCCACCAGGCTGTGTGCCATTTCAGAGCGATGCTCAACCGGATATCAATGGTTTGAGAAATCACCGTCTAGCCAAAGATGCCACGCACCAAGAAAGCTGCTCAGCGGGGCAATTACCAGGGTGGAGGCAGACCCCGTGGTAGTGGTCAACGAGGAGGCAGCCTCCAGAGTGCTTTCATACCATTTAATAGCACAGATGCGCCCAAAAAAGGACATAATAGTGAGAGTCAACATATCCTGCTGCGATAGACTGAAATTTAATTTGCTGACGAGCGCGGAAATGCAGCTTTCACGTTGCAGGAGGAGGCTCGCAACACGGAGCGGCACCATTCTTTCTGGGATACAGATCAACGATTGAGAGATACAAAAGTCAATTTCATCAGTGCTGGAACTCTCGAGTCAACGGAGCCAAAGGATACAGAGGCTTCTCTTGCGAAGATGACTCTGGATTCCGATGACGCAGAGGCCCAGGCAGACATCCATTTCTCGGAATCTTCCAATGCCGACCAGATATTGATGGGCCCGGAGAGCAGAAAATCGGGTGCTCAATCTACAACTAAGAAGCACATATTCTCCGACTTCGTCGTTGACACTACAGGTGGCGAAGCTGTTCGTACAGGGATTCCTCCCCCTCGCATACAATCAATTTCTCCAACCCCATCTGATTCCAGCGAAGAAGTTATTTTGTTTCGTGGACGCGATCAGCACGGAAGAGGTCTCTCCAAAGCACCGCGAACCGCAATACCGACCAACTCCATAGATGCAAAGATTAGGCTCGTTGAGGACAGGATTCATGAGAGAGAGGAGTTGCTCCAAGAGGTCCTTCGCCAGAAAGAGCCTTCCATCTTACAACAAGTCTCAGCTGAAACATCATCGGCGGAAATGGAAAGCCAGCACCACCAGCAGCGAGGACAGCGACAAAGTCGTGGCAGAGCTGCGAAACGGACAGAAGAAGATGCTTTGCTTGCCGATTATATCGCACATATGGACAATCAGGGCGACGGACCCCTCACGCCCCTCAATCGGCGCGAGTTGGGGGATTCCGGAGATGACATTTGGCTGGAAACCGAAGGTTCTTCAGGAGATGGCCTTCCCAGGACCAAGCATTCACACCAGGCTGGATGGGATCGCTCCGACATCTGTGATCTCGATGACTTGAGTACCTCGGATGGGGTAATGGGAGAAGTGCTGGGTATACTATCTAAGAGAGATCGGCAGTCAGGCGTCCAGTACCTCGTTGTCTGGGAAGACCAAACCGTCGATGAGGCCAGATGGGTTCCTGTCAACACCCTGACCAGCCTCTCCGCATTATCCCATATTGAGAAGTTTGAGGCCGAGGAGAAACTTGTAGCTGAGCTCGAGGACAACGGAGATGACGATACAAGTGATTCCGACGAAGTAAATATTGAGGATGGTGCGGATGAGGACGAAATTAATGAGGCTGATTTGATCCGGAGAAAGATTGAGCGGATGAATGATGAGCAAATTGCGAGACCCTTGGCAAAGCAAGAGGAATTGGGAATGGGTTCTGCAGAGCTCATGCTATTTAATGAGGATGGCGTCGATGAGGACGAGGAGTTCCCTAGAACTGCATTCAATCCTATGATGCTTCCATCCAGAAAGCATCAATCACGGGTTGGAGTCTCCAAGCGAGAACGAGGCGAGTTCCCTCAGGCGAGTCTGTTAGCTGATGCTTATGATGGATTCGACGTAATGGATTTTGACAGACCAAGCTTGAAGAAGAAGCCAAAGGGTCGCAAAGGAAAGCTAGAATTTGATCTTTCTGACTCCGATCTGGAAGCATCAATGCAAATGGCATGGGACAATGATCGAGTCAAGAAGAAGGAAAGGAAGCAAGAACGAGAAGAATTGCGAGCCCAAGGTCTGCTTGGAAGCAAAAATGGTAAGCCTGACTTGAAGCAGAAGTACAAGGAGGGAATGGGCATCCATGCTGTCAAAGAGGAGATCAAAATTTTCTTGATGGGCACCGATACCACGTGAGTTTCATCGATGGAATGATTGGCACATGGCTGACTCTGATAGGCTTGCTTTACCTCCAATGGACAAGGCAGACCGCAAGGTTGTTCACGAACTTGCAAGCGCTTTCAATTTAAAGTCAAAGTCTGCTGGCAGTGGCACCAAACGGTTTCCAATCTTGCATCGAACACCACGCACTTCAGTCTATGTAGAGCGTAATTTCAATGCCATCGAAGAAAGACTAAGCCGTCGTTTCCTTCCCCGAATGGGTGTCAGCGGTAAAAGATCTGGTGGTGGTACCAAACGTGCTGGAGGAGGCGGAGGCTTTAACAGCGCAGCAGTCAGCTACAGAGATGGCGATATCGTAGGTGGATCCGCACCGGAGCTAGGAGCCGAGAACAGAGGCCGGGCAATGCTGGAGAAGATGGGTTGGAGCTCTGGAACGGCCCTTGGTGCTCTTAACAACAAAGGCATTTTGCAACCCGTCTCGCATGTTGTGAAGACCACGAAAGCTGGGTTAGGATAAGTTGATTGATTAGTCTCCTTTTGCCCGATTAGAATAAGCTGTGTCGAGTACGTTGCATGATCCGGGAGTTTCTAGCATTTGAAGGCGTTGAGAAACAAAACTCCATTGATATCAATTCAAGTGTCATTTTGAGTCCCAAATCACAAGTCATTATGCAGGAACTAAAAGAATTTATTTGATGTTCATTGAATTGTCTTCTTGAATTCCCTATTCTCAAGACTTATTGTACAGCCACGTACCCCGAAAGCAGACCGTGAAGACATTTGCCCCCAATAAAAGCAGACCATCCATAACGCATTAAGAGACCCGAAGATCCCGGAGCCACTCAAGCCTCATCATCCAGCTAGATGACCCAAAGCCAAAGCAAATCCGACACCTTTATGAAAACCCAAAGAAAAGCAACCTATTTCGTGGATGAAGAGTACTTTGTGACAGCCTTAGTACCTTCCGAAACCGCGTGCTTTGCGAGTTCACCGGGGAGAATGAGTCGGACACTGAATATCGGTTAGTCATGTCTTAAGGGAGCGGGTGTGGAAAACGCACGAGGTTTGAATCTCTCGGGACGAGATGGTGGACTTCTTGTTATATGCGGCGAGCTTGGATGCCTCAGTTGCGACGCGCTCGAAGATGTCTGGAATCGCGTCAGTAAACTGCAGGTAAGATTCTGGCGTGGCTGGGAATGTATACCATTGACGAAGGAGTTCAAGATTGACATAGCACGGTTGGAGATACCAGTGTCGGGGTGGACTTGCTTGAGGACTACAATTGAACAGTTAGCAAAATCTTTGGAATGGAAGACGCGACCCGATGTTGATGAATGAAGTTGGGGTCGATTGGAGGCAGAGTCGTTATGTTGTGGACGCGCCAAATGTTTTGAAAATGACGCGACCTCGAAGAAATGGATTCGTACCTTTGTAGATGTACGAAGAGTATGTCTCCTTGCGCGTCTTCGTACGCTTCTTCTTGTCACCGGTCGCGGCGGTCTTCTTGCCAGCTTCCTTCTTCTCGGCGGGGGCCTTGGATGCGGGGGCCTTGGAGGCGGGCTTCTTCTCTGCTGCGGCTTTGGGAGGCATTTTGATGTGGTTTGAAGTTATTGACTTAAAGTCGTAAAAAAAGGTGCTTGTATGAAGTAGATGGAAGTATCGAAAGTCGTGGACGTGATGCTGAGTTCGGTGGTTGATGGATGGAGGAAGGAAAGGAAAAGGTTGTAGAAGAGCGAGACTGGCGATTATTATACTCTCGTCCAACTTCGCGCTAAGCAGTCAATCAACCACTCGCTTAGTGCCTGCCTCAGTGCCTGCGCCATTTCGGACCATTTGATTGGCGCTTGGCTGATGGCTCGTGCACCGACCACAACAAAACTCGTGCAGTGATTAAGCTTGGGGCTGCCCAAGGCCGGAGTATAAGTTCTCGCACGCCCACATCCTTCATCCTTTTTCAACTACATCCGCCATCACCAAGCATCCAACATCGACGACATTCACGTCCATCACATCAATTCCACTACATCACACTCATCTTTTCCCACCAAACAAATCCAAATCCATCAAAATGACTGGAGGCAAATCCGGAGGAAAGGCCAGCGGCTCCAAGAACGCGCAATCGTGAGTCGTACCCTCCCTTCTGGTTTACACCTGCACCTTGGATGCCTTAGACGCGTTGTTTTTTCCATCTTCACCCATGAACTTAGAACTTCAACCCAACTTTTCAATCCCATTTTGAATTTCTTTGCTAACTATTCACAGCCGATCATCTAAAGCTGGTCTCGCATTCCCAGTTGGTCGTGTCCACCGTCTTCTCCGAAAGGGCAACTACGCTCAACGTGTTGGTGCTGGTGAGTGCCCAGTTTCGCGACGCGCTTTCTATTTATTGACGCGTCTTCCAGGTGCTCCCGTTTACCTCGCTGCTGTCCTCGAATACCTCGCAGCCGAAATTCTGGAGTTGGCAGGTAACGCCGCCCGTGACAACAAGAAGACCCGTATCATCCCCCGTCATCTCCAGCTCGCCATCCGTAACGATGAGGAATTGAACAAGCTTCTCGGACACGTCACAATTGCACAGGGTGGTGTCTTGCCCAACATTCACCAGAGTAAGTTTTCAGGCTCCATGTTTCAAAACAATGCTAATAGCTTTTTCAGACCTTCTCCCAAAGAAGACTGCCAAGGGTGGAAAGACCGCCAGCCAAGAGCTGTAGATGGTTTTTTTCTCTTCTGGCTTGGTTTTTTGAGGGTTTGCTTTCATGATAATGGGGTGTCGTATGGGTCTGGGTCAACGGCTGCTTTTTCCGCGTTCTGGTTGTACATTAAAATCCATGGCAATGGATGAGGATTGCTTTTGAATCAATCTTATGAGAAACCGATAAACTATTCTGAACTATTTTCCTTTTTCAATGTTTGAATCTTCGAAGATATGACTTACGTCAACGCCTCGCAGCCTTCATCTTCGGAATCGCCATCAGAATTACATCCTTTGAGGTTATTTTCCAGAAATCGAAACGATTGATGGCTTCAGGATAGCCACTTGCTCCGAAAGTCTGTCAACAAGGAATTCGGGGCCTCAACGCATGGAAAATGGAATAAAAGACAGTAATAAGGTGTGCAAAGTGTAACACGAATTCCTTGCGCCAGTCTCGATTTCTACAGAGGGGATCGCATTTGAAGCCGTTACATTGATGGGGATACACGAGCCACGGTAGCTTGGGCGCATGTTGGGCATGCACGCAGTCAAGGAGAAATTTTGAAATGATTGCACTGTTGGCCTAGACGGGGTCTCTTCATATGTACAAACTCCAAAGGCTTTCCAGCCAACCCTGAAGTTCACGGGATCTGTCTACATTGTGATGTGAGGGGGTGCTAAAAAATGTCAAATTAAGCTTTCCAAGAGCGTAACAGGGCATGACTTACGGTCAAGAATAGGCGCTGGAAGGTTTCGCTCGAATTTTGATCCTATATTGCAGGGTCTTGTAAGCCAGAGTTCCATCCACATCGAAGTGTTCAATATGGAGTGCACTCACCTCCAGGAGCAGTTGGCGCGTGATATGGATCGGGGTGCTTCCATTTTTCAAGTAGGTCCTCTGCCTCTTGGAATAAAGCCTGATAAGCTGAGAATTAGCTGAACTGCTCATCCATCTGCTCCGTGAGACTTGCCCTCTGTTGTCTTGGATCCCGGATGTTCTTATTTGCCTCAAACAACGACCTAATGTACAGTGCTTGCCCCCGCCATAGATATCGGTGAACAGACCAGTCAAGAGCCAATTTCAAGGAACGTCGATAGAGAGACCTGAGACGTCTGCAGTCAGCATTGAGGCCATCCCTGGAAGCTATTGGGTACGCACGATACTGTGTGTTTGGTAGACATTTTTCTGGTCCAGCAGCAGCTCCCAGCAAGGCTTTTGCTCAGCTGCAGCACTTATCCAATTGCTTCGCATATGAAACAACTTGGGATATCCGTTTGGTGCTTCGACTCGCACGTTGGGTGAACTGGACGTCAACGTCGTTGTGGATGGGTTGTGAGATGTCGGAGAACACTGCGCTAGTGGCCGGTCGCTTGAGATGAGGCTGCAGAGAATCTCGGATGCAGCCTCCTAATACTTTGTCGTTCCCCGAACTTGTTTTTCACCTCCTTTCAACATCCAATTCTCCCTTCATCCTCTCCTTTTCCCGTAATTTGGCTTCAGCATGCTGTCGAGAAGGGTATTGGTAGCCTCGCGGTTCTTGCGGGCACATCCAACACCGCAACTACGACACCCATTTCCCGCTGTTGCTCAGCAGTTCCGGTGCTATGCAGACAAGATCGTCAAGGTGCCAGAAATGGCGGAATCAATCTCGGAAGGAACCCTAAAACAATGGTCGAAACAGATTGGCGATTTCGTTGAGCAAGATGAAGAGATTGCAACAATTGAGACAGACAAGGTAAGTCTCGGCCTCGCCGTTTGCAGAGAGCTGGACCGCTGACCTTTTCCTCCCCAGATCGATGTAGCAGTCAATGCTCCGGAGGCTGGTACTATCAAAGAATTCCTTGCAAATGAAGAGGACACTGTTACGGTTGGGCAAGATTTGGTGCGTCTCGAGCTTGGAGGAGCTCCTTCAGGAGGTGAGAAGGAGAAGGGAGCTTCGGAGCCCAAGGAACCTGCGACCAAAGACCAATCTACTTCATCAAATCCTGAGCTTTCGAAGAAGGATGAGTCGAATCCGAAGGAAGAACCCACACCTCCGCCTGCACAAGAGAAGAAACCAGAGCCAAAGAAAGAGTCTCCTCCCCCAAAGCAATCTGAGCCAAAGAAGATGGATTCAAACCCCACCAGCTCTGCCCCAGCCTTTGGAAGTCGCGAAGAGCGCCGTGTAAGTCGTATGATCGAGTCCGCGTACAATTTTCTGACTATTTGCTCAGGTCAAGATGAATCGTATGCGCCTCAGGATTGCAGAGCGACTGAAGCAATCACAAAATACTGCGGCCTCACTTACGACGTTCAATGAGGTCGATATGTCATCCCTTATGGAGTTCCGAAAGCTCTACAAGGACGACGTATTGAAGAAAACTGGGGTGAAGCTTGGGTTTATGAGCGCTTTCTCGCGTGCTTCGGTACTTGCCATGAGAGATATTCCAGCTGTCAATGCCTCTATTGAAGGACCCAACGGCGGTGATACCATTGTGTATAGAGATTACGTAGATATTAGCGTTGCGGTCGCGACGGAGAAAGGTCTAGTAACTCCTGTCGTCCGAAACACGGAGACGATGGACCTTGTGGGCATTGAGAGGTCGATTGCAGAGTTGGGCAAGAAGGTATGCCAATGCTATCAATTCTATGCACAGTTACTGATAATATTAACAGGCTCGCGATGGCAAGCTCACGATTGAGGACATGGCTGGCGGTACTTTCACTATTAGCAATGGCGGAGTGTTTGGTTCCTTGATGGGTACTCCCATCATCAACCTTCCTCAAACCGCTGTTCTCGGGCTGCATGCTATCAAGGACAAGCCAGTGGTTGTCAACGGTCAAATTGTCATACGCCCCATGATGTATCTTGCTCTGACCTATGACCATCGTCTTCTTGATGGCAGAGAGGCTGTGCAGTTCCTGGTGAAGATCAAGGAATACATCGAGGACCCTCGACGTATGCTGTTGTAAATTGTAGATGATCCTCCATCCTCGTGTCACTAAGGATTAGACGCCCTTTGGATACTTGATAGCCCTCTTGCGTCTCTGTTTGTACACTAGAATAATGACATGCACTCTTGGCATTCACTGCATCGGAATTAGAATCTGTTTGGGCTAAGTGGCCTTTTCTTGTTTTTGTTAGCGGATATGGTTACAACGTAGCTAATATAAATTGGTATTCATAGCTTATATAAAAATCTAAATATGTCGATTTAAGATCGAATGTCGCGTTAATTATAATACTTGTCAACTTTTTCTCTTTATGTTTTAAGCCTTGTTAAGCTTGTCTATAGTAGCAACTATAACATTATACTAATGCCAATAAAATATATATTTAATTTGTGAGGATATTGTTGGTAAGCAATAAGGCAATGTGAACAATTAAGTGGATTCTAATGAGTATATTTAGTATAGAACTAATCTTTGCCCCTTTACTAGGTGCAGATGAACATCCTTAAAGCCTATAGCTTATAAGGATATAAGACAAGTCGAATATTCCTTTGTTGTACACTAAATA